>Ga0302315_10000745_pt1 | contig 35273 bp, 35 predicted proteins | sample III_Palsa_N3_1_FD_200532 | JGI IMG/M metagenome (GOLD analysis project Ga0302315, IMG submission 200532) | Peat permafrost microbial communities from Stordalen Mire near Abisko, Sweden - III_Palsa_N3_1 | ecosystem: Environmental > Terrestrial > Soil > Palsa > Peat permafrost | place: Sweden...
ATGGTGCCTCTTATTCCCGAAATTGATTTTATTAATGTCAAAGTATAAATTTTAGTACCTGCAAAAGTAATAATTTAACCATTAACAACGCATTTACACGATTGGTTTGGGGCTGAATTTATTGGTTATATTTGCGTGTACGATGAATAAAAAATATACTGTTTGTAATGCATGATTTTTATTTGGCTAAGCCTTTTAATACTTGTTCAACTTACCCCGTCCCATAAAATGGGACGGCAATGATAAAAAATCCATTGCCGTTTGGCTTCAGCCAACGGGTAAAAAAAAGTATAAACACCTAAGGCTTTAGCCAAATTTGATTTACACGCGTTCAATAATAAATTTAAATTTAACAAATGTTTCAAAGCCTTTTGCAATTAGACCATCAACTGTTCCATTTGATAAACCACGACCTGGGCAATCCCTTTTTCGACTGGATAATGCCGTGGTTGCGGTATCCAAAATTCTGGATACCATTATATATTTTCCTGTTTGTGTTTTGCATTTGGCGGTATAAAAAGACGGGCGTTATTATTATTGCTTGTTTAGCGCTCACTTTTGGCATAGCCGATTATGGCAGCGCTACCCTTTTTAAATCATTTGTTAAACGGGTACGGCCTTGTAATGACCCCGCAATGGCGCAAACCATTACCAGGCGTGTAGACTGCGGGACTGGTTATAGCTTTCCGTCAACCCATGCCAGTAACCACTTTGCCCTCGCATTTTGCTTTAGTTTAATTTTTTATAAACGATGGCCATGGGTATGGCTTTGGGCTATATTATGGGCAGGTATTGTTTGCTTTGCACAGGTTTATGTTGGGGTACATTACCCCCTTGATATTTTGGGCGGGGCGTTGTATGGTATATTGGTAGGGTGGCTTGTTTCGCTGTTATTTAAAAAACTACAACCTCAATTTTAATGCAAGCCTGGAAAATTATCCTTTTATTCTCCGCGGCTTTTTTCGGCGGCATTTCTGTTTTTCTGTTTAAGGATGATAACCATAAAATGCTCAAACTGGTGCTATCCTTTAGCGGCGCCTACCTGTTTGGAATAACAGTGCTGCATTTAATCCCAGATGCCTATCACGAAAATGATAATTATGTGGGCGTATTTATCCTGCTGGGTTTCCTGTTTCAAATTGTACTGGAGCAATTTTCTGATGGTATCGGGCATGGGCACATGCATAAACCCGCAGTTGGGCATTACGCGTTCCCTTTAGGCATTATTGTAAGTCTTTGTATCCACGCATTTTTAGAGGGGATGCCGTTGGCACAGGGCTATCAAAACCAGTTGGTTTATGGTATCGCTTTGCATCATGTCCCTGCGGCATTTGCCCTGGGCAGTGTATTTTTGGCGAATAAGCAAAGTAAAAACAGCACGATATTCTATATCGGCTTATTCGCTATAATGGCCCCTGCCGGGTACTTTTTCAGCTACGCGTTAAGCGGCGGCAACATTGGCAACCTGCAGCATTATTTTAACCGCATAATGGGTGTGGTAATTGGTATTTTCCTGCATATATCTACCACTATTCTTTTTGAATCAAGCGACGGGCATAAGTTTAATGTACGCAAGATGGTTACGGTGTTATTGGGGGTTGGTGTGGCATTAATAGGGTTTGTGAGTGAGTTGTAATTGAGAACTATTAGATTTGAAAACTTTTAAAAAGTTGTCAAATCTTTTTGCTAACTCACAATAGCATGATAATTAATCCCTTACCCTCTCAACTTATCCAACAGATCACTCAATATCCCGGCTTCTTCAGCAGTAAGGTTACCTTTCAAAAAATCCTTTGTTTTAAATTCGATATCCATTTTGGATAGTATCTCCAACCCTTTTTCGCTGATGCGGACATCAACCGCGCGGCGATCGCGGGTATTGGTGCAACGGGAAACCAGTTCTTTTTGAACCAGGCGATCAACAATGCGCGACGCGTCCGACATTTTATCGATCATCCGGCATTTCAATAAGTTTACAGTTGCGGGGTTGGGATATTGCCCCCTTAATATGCGCAGGATGTTGAATTGCTGGTTGGTGAGGTTATATTTTTCAAAATACGGGCGTATGGCGTTATCGAGCCATCCATCGGTATAGGCAATATTAATTACCGCTTTTTGGTAGTTATCCTCAAACTTCGTGCTTTGTATTTCCTCGTCTATCCGCATGTACCTATATTAAGTGCAAAGATGCAAATATGTTTACTAATTTTCCCCAGCCCCCTCTAAATCTCCCCCGGAAGGGAAGACTTTTGATCTCAATACTATTAAAAGATTATTTTTAAATAAAGGAAAATTTAAAGTCTCCCCTTTCTGGGGGGAGATTTAGCGGGGGGCTGGAATTGCTCTTCCCTCCCATAATGCCACGGACAATGCAAACATTTATTTTTACAGCAATACCCGCGCTTTAAATGGTATGCTTCAGTAAAAACAAAATTGCCATCTTCATTGATATAGTAATCTATCCCCTCTTTAAGCTCCATTAATTTAGCATTTTAACAAAAATAGTATCCTTAAAATGATTTTTCAAATGAGCGCCGTTGCCGTGCAAGGTCCATACCTGTTGAGGCTGTACTTGTTTAATGGTATATAAAATATCGTTCCAGTCCACATGGTCGGATATAAATAGGGTATCTTCTTTGTTTACCTGCAAATTTTTCCATCCCGAAGCAAACAGCCGCTTTACCCCCGCTGCCCTGAAATAACTATCAAACGTAAACGGCGGAACAATGTAGATAAACTCATCCTGCATTTTCATCAGCTTGCGGCCATATACTTGATATTTGCCAGGCGAAAAGCCCATCCGTTCGTAAATTGCATTAATGGCCATAATACGGTGATGCACCAACACCTTTTTCTGCGGCGCATGCTCATTTATTAGCTGTATTAATCGCTGGCTTTTACCCAAACTATAGGCACCCAGCAAAATATTGATTTTTATGTCATTGAGTTTCAATATCTCAGCCACCGGGTCGGGATGTATAACCTGCGGATCGGCAAAGGTGCTTTCGGTTATCAGCACATCGGCGGTTATCCATTCAATGGGTTCACAGGTAGCATCGGGTTGCAGCTTATAATCGCCGGTGTATAAGTACTTAACACCTTTATATTCCATCAGCACCTGCGCCGAACCCAATATATGCCCGGCTGAGATAAATGTGATAGTAACCCCGCCAATATTAAACGGCTGCCCATATCCTACTTTATTAATAACCTTTGCCGTGCTTTTAGCATAACGCAGCTGCATAAATAAGATGGTAGCATCCGTACAGTACACCTGCGTATTGCCGCTAATAGCGTGATCGGCATGGGCATGGGTGATAACAGCCTGTTTTACCGGCAACTGCGGGTCCAGATAAAAATCGCCGTATTTGCAGTACAAGCCATTTTCGTTAAAGGAAAGGAAATCGTCCAAAATAGTCATTAAGTCATTGGTCATTAGGTCATTGTTTGGATGAATAGCAATTAGGCAATGACTTAATGATCAATGACCTAATGACAAAAATTCTTGATGCAATTTCAAAACCTGCGGAATAATTAACTCGGTTTCATCATTCCTGATTACATAATCAGCCAGGCTAATCTTTTTTTCTTCCGAAAACTGGCGCGCGTTACGTTTCTCCACTTCTTCCCTGCTAATTCCATCACGTTGCATTACTCGTTTAATGCGCATATCCAGCGGGGCGGTAACCATGACAGATCTATCGCACATTTTATAAGATGTACTTTCAAACAACAAAGCCGCTTCTTTTACCACGTAAGGCGCATCCTTAATTTCAGCCACCCAGTTATCAAACGCCCTAAAAACTGCAGGATGCGTTAACGAATTTAATTTAGCCAATTGCGCTTTATCATTAAAAACAATACCGGCTATATGTTTACGGTTTAAGGTGCCGTCATCAAAGTAAGATGCTGCGCCAAACGCTTGTTTGATCTCCGCTATCAGCAACTCGTCCGTCACCATAATATTTTTGGCGGCATCGTCGGCATAAAAAACAGGTACGCCCATCAGTTCAAACAGTTTGCTTACGGTAGTTTTACCGCTGCCTATATTGCCGGTTATCCCTATTTTAAGCATTATTTCCTGATGATAAAGTCAATGTTTTTAGGCTCAATCTTAACTATTTTACAAAACGCGGGCAGTTTGGTGAGCATTACCGGTAACACGTTATAGTTATGCTTTTTCCACATATCCAGGTCGGCATCGGCTTCAAACAGTTCTTCCTCCACAACGGCATACCGGTTTAACGAGGTAGTAAAAGTTACCTTAACCTTTTGCGGGAATACCTTTACGTTGAAATAGCTATAATTATTTATCAGCTTAACCGGCACCTCAATGGTCTTCTCGGTAAATTCATTAACCGGAACTGTAACCGCCACGCTCCTGGGATATATGCTGATATTACCTTCCTTAACCGGTTCTAAATTCAGGCGTGAGTTAACCGTCTCATTCACGTCACTCAATATTAACGAGTCAGTTTTCCATGAAGTTATTTTATCAATGCTGCTGCTTGGGCCGCTAACGGTAATATAAGCAGGTTTAATAATTACATTATCCGATTGGGCAAACTGCCGCTGGTATTTTAATGAAGCTGATATTTGCACCGGCACCCTTTTAGTACTGCGGTTTGAGAAATCAAAATAAAGCGTATCAGGGCTGAACGATATAACTTTATTATTGACATCTTTCGTATCATTTATTGCGGCCAATTGTGAGCTAAGCACAACATAATTTTCGTTATCCAGCGTTCGCAAGTCAACCTTAACAGGCTTGCTTTCGGGTTTCATTTTTGAAAACAGCATTTGCCACCCGGTGCCTTTAACCATCGCATTAACTGTATCAGACTGTAATGAATGGAAAGCCCGCTTTAGAGGCGCGTTTTTAAACGTTAATACCTGTTTAACCGTAAATTCGTAAGTATTTGAAAGGGTAACAATTATCCACGCCAAAACAGCAAGCACCAGGCAGGTGAAAAATGCCGAGGCCCGTCTTTGTTCTGTCGCAGATAATTTGATTATTGCCATTCGGGGTAAAAGCTGAAAGGTAAAAGGTTAAAGGTAAGCATTAACCTTTTGCCTTTTACCTTTCTCCTTTTACCTTAAATAATTACTTGGCAACTGCCGCTGGTGCATTCAAAGCCTTTGAAGCTTCTAATGAAATTGCCGACTTATCATAACGGGTTTTATGCCCGCTTTCGCCTTCAATTAAAAAAGTAGTATCGGCCACTTCAATTATTTTGCCATGGGCACCAGAAGTAGTTACAATCTTGTCGCCTTTTTTAAGTTCGCCAACAAAAGCCTTTTGGTCTTTTTGTTTTTTTACCTGCGGACGTATCATGAAAAAATAAAATACAAGGGCAATTGCGCCATACATTAATAACATTGGCATGCTATTGCCTCCGGCGGCTTGCAGAAAAATTGTTGCTGTCATTTTTTTTAATTTATTATTTTGTAGTAGTTACTTCGCCAATCAAATGCACCATGTTTTGCGCTGGGTTTGTATTGGCATTTACGGTTACCAGTTTATCCTGCAAGCCCGATTTTGCCGCGCTGTTAAAGGTAACTTTTATTTTGCCTCCTTCGCCCGGTTGTATGGGTGTTCTTGGCCATTCAGGTGTTGTACAGCCACAGGTGGCCGAAGCGCTGGTAATTATTAACGGCGATTTACCTGTATTTGTAAATTTAAATTCGTAGGTAACCCTATCGCCTTGTTTGATCTTGCCAAAATCATGGCTTTCAAATTCAAACTTCATAACCGGCGCGCTGGCCGCATTGGCGGTGGTTGTTGCAACGGCGGTAGCCTGCGTAGTGGTTTGACCCGGTTGATTGCAAGCCATCAGTACACTTGCTGCAAGTAAGCCTAAAATCAATTTTTTCATGTCTATTCTATTAATCCCCTGCCTGTTTTTTTAATTTTATTTTCGCTTTTTAGTTCAATTAAAATCTTGTCTAAGATACCGTTTATAAATGAATTACTTTTCGGCGTACTAAACTCTTTTGATATTTCCAGGTATTCATTAATGGTTACTTTAACCGGTATCGAGTTAAATTTAATAAATTCGGCAAGCGCCATTTTCATTAACAAGGTGTCCATCATGGCAATACGTTCGGGCTCCCAGTTTTGAGTTTTAACACTTATCATTTCCTGGTACTCTTTATCATACCTTACCGTATTTTTAAACAAGTCAACAATAAATTCTTTGTCCTCAACCCAATTGCCGGTTACCTCGGCCAGGTGATTTTTTTCGGCCTCGTCAAAAGCAAAGTTTTTAAAGGTTTTAGCTATCAACGCCTGTAATACATCCTTATCAACAGGCCAGAATATAAACATATCTTCAAAAACCTGCTCGGCTAATGATGATTTTAAAATCACCTTTTTGAAAATAAATTTAATAATATCTTTATCGCTGTGGATGGTATCGTCCGTTTTTTGCAGGTACTCTGTATATTCCGGCGCGTTTTTAAGTGTAGTAAAAAGGGTTTTTACCAGTTCTGGTTCAAAATCCCATGACACTTTATATTTTTTTAGTGATACTAAAAACTCCTTGTTTTGCTTTAACGTTACCACAAACCTGTTGGTCAGTATTTTAAGGTTGGCGTTCAGATCTTCCGCAGTGGGTAAATGCTTGTTTGCCCTGTCGTGGGCATCAGTTTGGGCATAGCCTACCACTTCCGAGATTAATGAAAGCATCCAGATATACATTTCATATACCTTATCAATACTTTGAAGCAGGTTTTTTTCCTGCTGGGATACATCGCGCACCGCCGACTGGTGGTACGCATATAGTGCCTGTAATACTTTTACCCGTAGGTGCCTTCTGTTTAACATTGTGGTAAGAACGATTTTGACCGCCTGGTGGCGGAGGGTTGATGAAATTTATACTAATATGATGATTTTACTTTATTAATTGATGTAATTCTTTTTTCGGCTATTTTATTTGCAGCCTGTATGGTAGAAATGCTTTCGGCCTTTGAAAGTTTTAAAACATTTCGTGTAGCCTCATAAATATTTTCGGTTAGCTGCATAGTACGTTTTTTACTAAATCCCATTAGCTCCGAATAACAATTGATAACCCCTCCGGCATTGATCACATAATCAGGAGCAAATATTATGCCTTTATCCAGCAGCATTTGCCCGTGTACGTTTTCATCTTCCAATTGGTTATTTGCTGATCCGGCAATTATAGCGCATTTCAGCTTATTAATGGTATACGTATTAACCGTAGCGCCAAGTGCGCATGGCGAGTAAACATCAGCGTCTATATCAAAAATACTATTGTTTGATACGGCTTCGGCACCGTATTTTTTTGATACCTGGCCAGTGCGCTCCTCGTTAATATCGCTTATATAAACCTTTACATTTTCATCACGCAGCAGCTTTACAAGGTTTTCGCCAACATTGCCAATGCCCTGCACAATTACTGATTTACCAGTTAGTGTATCGCTGCCATAAAGTTCCTTTACGCAAGCTTTTATCCCCATAAAAACCCCTAACGCGGTAATTGGCGATGGGTCGCCGCTGCCGCCCATTGTTTCGGGCACACCGGCAACATATTGCGTTTCCATGCGGATATACTCCATATCGCGCGGATTGGTGCCCACATCTTCGGCAGTAATAAATTCGCCGTTAAGGTTTTTGATGAAACGGCCAAACTTACGCATTAAGGCTTCTGTCTTATCCTTGCGCGAGTCGCCAATGATAACCGCTTTTCCACCGCCCAAATTCAACCCTGATATAGCAGCCTTATAAGTCATGCTTTTTGACAAACGCAGCACATCTTCCAGCGCGTCCTGCTCGGTTTTGTAAGTCCACATGCGTGTACCGCCAAAAGCAGGCCCCAACGTAGTATCATGAATAGCTATGATTGCTTTTAGCCCGGTATCCGGGTCACTACAAAACACGACTTTTTTATGGCCGAAAGATTCGAGTTTACTAAATATAGAATCGGTAGAATTGTAGAGTGGCATTTAATATCGTCAGGCTGCGACAAAAGTAGCTATTTTTTTATTTCAGCAAAGAGATTTTTATTAGTAGTTAATTGTTCATAGCTAAATAGACGATATAAGTTATGAAAGTTTTACAATACGCCTACTATGACCTATCAACTAAGATCCATGATCTAATGAAAAAAGTTTAATTTTGTTGGCATAGCTATGAAACACCTCGCATATCTCAATAAATTCTTTTACAAGTATCGCTGGCATTTAATACCCGGTGTGTTGTTTGTTACTATTTCAAATATTTTCAGTGTACTGCCCGCGCAGGTTGTCCGTATTGCCTTCAATTTGGTTACTGAGAACATAGGTATTTACCAGCTTTTTTCGGGCTTTAACCGCCGGCAAGTTATTTACGAAATATTTGGATATAGCGTCCTGTTATTTGGCGTATTGGTTTTGATATTATACTTAGTCCGCGGCCTGTTTATGTTCTTTATGCGGCAAACACTTATCCTCATGTCGCGCCATATCGAGTACGACCTAAAGAACGAAATATACAACCATTACCAGGTTTTGTCGCTGGCCTTTTACCGCCGCCACAATACCGGCGATTTAATGAACCGCGCCACCGAAGATGTAAACAGGGTACGCATGTACCTGGGGCCGGGTATAATGTACACCATTAATACGATTGTGCTTTTTGTATTTGTTATTTACGCCATGCTAACGGTAAATGTTCGCCTTGCGATATTTTCGGTACTGCCCCTGCCTGTTTTAGCGGGCATTATTTATTATGTAAATAATACCATCAATTTCCGCAGCGAGAAAATACAGGAGCGGTTATCGGCCCTCTCCAGCTTTGTGCAGGAAAATTTTTCGGGGATACGCATTATCAAATCCTACGTTCGCGAGGAACACGCGCGTAAAAACTTCGCGCTTGAAAGTGAAGATTACAAAACACATTCCATGGCGCTGGCAAAAGTACAGGCGTTATTTTACCCGTTGATGTTGCTATTGGTTGGATTAAGTAATATCATTACCGTCTACATCGGCGGTACCGAGGTAATGAAAGGCACTATCACTGTAGGTAACATAGCCGAGTTTTTGGTTTACCTTAACCTGCTCACTTTCCCCGTAATTGCGTTGGGTTGGGTTACTTCGCTAATTCAGCGTGCCGCCGCCTCGCAAAAACGTATTAATGAATTTTTACACGAAAAGCCCGAGATCATATCGCCCAATGTGCCCAAAATACAGGTTGTGGGGAATATTTCATTTAATAATGTATCGTTCATTTATCCTGATACCGGGATACAAGCATTAAAAAATGTATCCTTCACCGCTAAGCCCGGCGAATTGGTGGCTATCATAGGCCGCACAGGTTCGGGTAAATCAACCATCGCCAATTTGCTAATGCGGATGTATGATACTACCGGCGGCGAAATTTTGATCGACGGCATACCCGTCACCCAGTTAAACCTGGATAGTTACCGTTCGCAATTGGGCGTGGTGCCACAGGATGTTTTCTTGTTTTCAGATACAATCGCCAATAACATAGCCTTTAGCGCCGATGTGCTGGATATGCCGATGGTAGAGCAAGCTGCTAAAAAGGCCGCCGTTTACAGCAACATCATAGAGTTAGAGAAAGGCTTTGAAACCCTCATCGGCGAACGCGGCATCACTTTATCCGGCGGCCAAAAACAGCGGGTGTCAATAGCGCGGGCCATTGTTAAACAGCCACAGATAATGGTTTTTGATGATTGCCTGTCGGCGGTTGATACCCGCACCGAAGAGGAAATATTAAATAATTTAGGCAATATTATGCAGGGTAAAACAAGTATTATTATTGCCCACCGCATATCAACCATAAAAAACGCCGATAAAATATTGGTGATGGATAACGGTGAAATTATTGAGCAGGGAACACATGAATATTTAATGCAGCAAAAAAATACTTATTTTGAATTATATGAAAAGCAATTGCTTGAAGAAGAGGAAAATGTCTAAAAATAAGGAGGATAGCTTTAAAAACTGTTGTATGTTTTTACCTTGTCCTCCTCCTTTTCCTCCAAGGGAGTCCTCGACTATGCTATGGAAAGTTATCGAGCAAGGCCCATGCTCATTGGAGTTTGTATTATAAGATATTCTCTGGGCACTAAAACCTTAAAAGCGATTCTGGGATATAACGAAAAAGCGGATAGCAACGTGTAAAAAGTTTAATTATTACTATAAAATAAAATAAATTGTTCAAAAAAGTTTAATAATATTCGTTTTAATACTTGTGATTTGAAAATTTATCTATATTTATGCCGATAAAACTAAAACTACAACAATATTCAACATGAGAGATTTTGAAAAGCGAGAGAGTGAAGAGGTTTTTTCAAAGAAGGTAAGGGCAGGTAAAAGGACTTATTTTTTTGATGTAAAGGCAACACGGGCAAACGATTACTATGTAACTATTACCGAAAGCAAAAAACGCATGGAAGATGGCGTTTTTATTAAACACAAAATTTTTCTGTACAAGGAAGATTTTGAAAAATTTGCCGAAGGCTTGATGGGTACCATCGATTATGTGAAAGAGCACCAGGATGTTGTTGAAAAACGCTACGAATACGATGGTTCTGAAGTTGCCAAAACTGCCGACGAAGATTTCTCGTTCGAAATATAAATATAAAACTAAACTATTTTAAACCTATAGCAAAGCCCCGCCTCTCAGCGGGGTTTTGTGTTTTAAAATTCTATGCGTGCATGCTGGATCCTATAATAATAAATGCTAAAATTTCTAAAGCATAAAGGCAAAGCGCTACAATAGTTACGATACCACAAAGCTTAAAAAATGATTTTAATTTGCCCAGCGATTGGGTAACCTCTTCTGCATTCATTATGGCCAAACCCTTTTTAATTTTCCCGGCAAACTGGTACAGGTAAAACGGGAAGAAAAAATACAATACATCAACCAGGATAAAAATAACCGAGAAAAAAGGAAAAATGCCTGTTGGTATCGCGCTATAAACCGGCGAAAATTTGGCCACCATTGAAAAAATAGCGCCAATACATAGTGCCAGTATCAAAAACAGCCCGCACATTATAAACCCGACTATTGCTAAAAAATTGGCCCATTTACCGCTTTCCTGTAAATAGAATTGCGCTTCGCGGGTTAATACCAATCCAGATGATCCTCCGGCATTCGATTGTTCTGTAAGTTCAGTTGTCTCCATTGTTCAAGATTTAAATGTTTAATAGCTAAAGATATAAAGTATTTAAAATCAAACAATAAAAACTAAAAAATATCGGGCCCACTCACTTCGCGATAGGTAAACTATGCCCGTGGTTATGCAACACATTATACATAACAACAGATGCCATACTAAAATAAATGATCAGCCCGGTTACGTCCACCAAAGTAGCTACAAACGGTGCGGATGAGGTTGCCGGGTCTAACTTTAATCTTTTCATTATTATGGGCAGCATCGATCCTGCCAGCGACCCCCACAGTACAATACCTATCAATGAAAAGCCTACTGTAAATGCCACTAATAGCGAATGAGCACCGTAAATGTCACTGAACAGACTCCATAGAAAGATGCGAAAGAACCCGATAGTACCCAATATTACGCCCAGCATTAATCCTGAAAGCAATTCACGGCGCATTACCCGCCACCAATCCGCTACAGTAACTTCGCCCAGCGCCATAGCCTGTATAATCAAAGTTGATGCCTGCGAACCGCTGTTACCTCCGCTTGACATGATGAGCGGTATAAAGAAAGTTAAAGCGACAACTATTGCTATTTCATCACTAAAATATTGCATGGCGCTTGAGGTAAGCATTTCGCTTAAAAAAAGTATGATAAGCCACCCTACCCGCTTCCTCACCAGCCTGAATAAATTTATATCCAAATAAGGCTCATCCAATGCTTCGGTGCCACCTATTTTTTGAATATCTTCGGTATATTCTTCGTTGGCTATCCAAAGGATATCATCCACCGTAACAATACCCAGCAATATATTGGCATCGTCGGTAACGGGCAGCGCCACCCTGTTATTCATGCGGAAAGTATTAATGGCTTCTTCCTGCGGGTCGGTAACGTTAAGGGCAATTAAGCGTCCGTCCATAAGGTCGCTTATTTTTGTTTCGGGTTTAACCAATAGTATTTCACGTATCCTGATGTCATCCAGCAATGCACCGTTCTCATCAACTACATAGATAACATCAATAGTTTCCGAGTTTTTACCATAACGGCGGATATGCGAAAGCACCCTTGTAACATCCCAGGTTTTTTTAACAGCGATATAATCGGGTGTCATCAAACGGCCTACGCTGTCTTCTTTATAGCCCAATAAGGATAATGCTTCCTTCCTGTCTTCGGGCGATAAATGCAGTATCATCGCGCTAACAGTATCGCCATGCATCTCGCTGAATAATGAAGTACGGTCATCAGGCGGCAACTCATTAATAAGCCCTGCAACACGTTCGCCAGAAAGTTTTTTTATGATCCGCTCCTGCGTAGGGAAATCCAGGATGCGGAAAACATTTACCGCCCGGTTGAGCGATATCGTTTCAATAAATTTGGGGCCATGTTCGGGAAGTTCATCTATAAGTTCAGCAACATCAGATATATTCAGGCTGTTCAAATATTTTTTTAGCTGTGGCTCGCTATCTTTTTCTAATAGCAATTCTATTTGCTCAACTATTTCTTCCATAAAATTTCCCTCGTGTTTACATATTTAGGATTCTGTTTATAACCGGCAATTATATCGGCAAAAGTCGTTTATTTTTTCAAATTATCCCGTGGTATTTTCTGTTATCTTTGCGGCGAAATCAGTTCATGGTTCATAGATCATAGTTGATAGCAAACTTTCACTACGATCTATGAACTATCAACCATCAACTAAAAACTAAATGGGTTTACAATGTGGTATAGTAGGTTTGCCGAATGTGGGTAAATCAACTCTTTTTAATTGCTTATCAAATGCTAAGGCGCAGGCGGCCAACTTCCCGTTTTGCACAATAGAGCCCAATGTGGGTGTAATTACCGTTCCGGATGAACGGCTGACAAAATTAACTGAAATAGTGGTGCCAAAAAATGTGGTGCCAAATGTGATAGAGATAGTAGATATAGCCGGGCTGGTTAAGGGTGCCAGCAAGGGCGAAGGCCTGGGCAACCAGTTTTTGGGCAATATACGCGCCACCAATGCCATATTGCACGTGCTGCGTTGCTTTGATAACGATAACGTAATACACGTTGACGGCTCTGTCGATCCTATCCGCGACAAGGAGATCATTGATACCGAACTGCAATTAAAAGACCTTGAATCTATTGAAAAGAAAATTCAAAAGGTTGAGAAGATGGCAAAAACCGGTGGCGATAAAGAGGCAAAAAAAACCTTCGATGTGCTCACAATTTATAAGCAGCATTTACTAACCGGCAAATCCGCCCGGACAGCCCCTGTAGCCGAAGAAGACAAGGAATACATTGCCGATTTATGGCTGTTAACCGCCAAACCTGTATTATATGTATGTAATGTTGATGAAAGTTCTGTAAACACGGGTAATGCGTATGTAGACCGGGTGAAAGAAGCCGTAAAAGCCGAAGGTGCGGATGTACTGGTTATATCGGCACAAATTGAGGCGGAAATAGCCGAACTTGAATCGTATGAAGAACGGCAGATGTTCCTGGATGATCTGGGGTTAACAGAATCGGGCGTAAATAAACTGATTAAGGCCGCCTACAAGTTGCTTAACCTTGCCACCTACTTTACTGCGGGTGTACAGGAGGTACGCGCCTGGACAATTACCAAAGGTTTTACCGCCCCGCAAGCCGCAGGCGTTATCCATACCGATTTTGAAAAGGGCTTTATCCGCGCCGAAGTGATCAAATATGACGACTTTGTAAAATACAATGGATCAGAAGCGGTTATAAAAGAGAATGGTAAGTTAGGCATTGAAGGTAAAACTTATATTGTGCAGGACGGGGATATTATGCACTTTAGGTTTAACGTGTAGGGTGGAGAGTTTGATTGATAAAGCGTTATTATCTCGTCTATCATAACTGCCATTATAATATGATTTTACTTGTATAAAATTACCCGTTAGATGAATGATGAGTAGCGTAATGTTTTAATTCGATCAGGTCAGTAGGCATTGGTTTGGTACTCCACTCATTATGAACAGCCAATGCCGCGCCAATTGCTGTTGCTTGTGCCATTGAGGCTGCAAAAACTTCAAGATTAGGAAACGAAGATGCCAGCAAGTTCATATAGATACTATTTTTGCTAAAACCTCCGTCCACAAAAATTCTTTTTACAGGGGTGTCCATTAATACCAGTTGTGTTGAGGTAACCTGTAGTTGGATAATATCTAATATAAGCTGGTGATATGCTTCGGCATCATTTTTAAACACAGCCAAATCTCTTGATATAAAAGCAGACGCGTTAATATTAGTAGTTTCTGGTTGTGTTATTGTTTTCTTAAGATGAACGATAACATCCGCATCAAAAGCCATATTGTGAAAACTGGTACTATCGATACTAAAATGGTCAGCAATGCGCTTTACCTGCTGCCCGTGTTCAAATCCCGAAAACAGGCGCGAGGCTTTTACAGGCTTGCCCTGGTATTGCAGGTAACACAAACAATCCATTTTAAGCTCATCCGCAGTTAACGGCGATTGGTTAAAAAGGTTTAAGCTGATACACCAGGTACCTGTCGAAATTAAAATAAACGGCTCTTTAAAGCTAACCAGGTAAGGTATCAATGCTGCCGAGCTATCGTGTAAGCCAATCCCCACTTTATATTTAGCACCGCCGAAAATAGCAGGCAATATTTTATTAGATGGGACAATTGGCGGCAACTTTTCGGCAAGGGCCCCTTGTTTAACCCATGTATGGTAATCGTTCCTTTCAAAGTCCCATAAGGCGGTATGGCAACCAATGCTGGTCAGATCTGAACAGGCTTTACCGCTTATTAAAAAACTCAAATATTGCGGCAAATGCAGGGCATATTTAAGCTTTTTAAAAATCGCCGGTTTTTCCTGCTTTAACCTGAATAATTGCAACCCTGAATTTAAGCTCCCTAAAATCGGAGACGCGGTAGCAATGCTAAAGCCTTCCTTACCGCCATAATTTTCATACAGGTAGTCACTTAATTTTTCTGGATAAGCTTTTAAGTAACTGTAAAGTGGGGTTAACGGTTCACCATCACCCCCCACATAAACAAAGCTGGCACCGTAAGCCGAAAAATTAACGGCCTTTACCTTAAATTCGTTCAGCCTGAAAATTTCGCTTAATGAATCAAAAACTGACCGACGCAGGCTTTCCAGGTTTTCGCAACTATCGCCATCTTCATCAACCGTTTCAATAAACCTTGCTGACCGTTCATAAACTATGTGGTAACTTTCATCGAACAGGAAAAGCTTTTTGTTGGTTTTCCCAACATCAAAAATGGCGATAACCGGTATGGGCTTCATTTTATAATCCTGTAGCTACTGTCTTTAGCCCGCGTTCTTTAATTAAATTTTCGCGCACATTTAAATGGCGATAAGTTTCTACAGGTGATAAAGCGCCGCCATTACGCAAGCTTGCTTCTGCTATTAGCGGACGCACATCTGTGCGGTAAGCCTGTTGTAAAATCTCCTGTGCCAATGTTACATCATTAGTTGCCTGTGCGTCTTGTAACGCGGCTTTATCAACCAGTAGTGCCTGGGCATAAGCTATTTTGATGGCCTGTACAGATTGCAGCAAGTCTTCAATAGGGTCTTTTACATTATGCGAAGCATCTATCATCCATCCTATCGAGGTTGCATGATCTATGCCACGGGCATCCATGCCTTCCACCAATTCGTTAAAAATTAAGAATAGCTGATATGGGTTAATGCTGCCAACAGTGAGGTCGTCGTCACCATATTTTGAATCGTTAAAATGAAACCCGGCCAGTTTGCCTTCCATTAATAATAAGGATACAATTTGCTCAATGTTTGCTCCCTGCAAATGATGCCCTAAGTCGACCAGTGTACTCGCCTTCGCACCTAATTTGGAGGCCAGCAGGTATGATTGCCCCCAATCGCCAATAGTGGTTGAGTAAAAGTTAGGCTCGTAAGGCTTATATTCGATCAAAACTTTCCAATCATCAGGCAAAGCAGCATATATTTCATGCAGACTTTCTAAGGTATTTTGAAATGCTGTCCTGAAATTTAACTGCCCCGGAAAATTTGATCCGTCAGATAACCAAACCGATAATGCTTTTGAACCCAACGCTTCACCATATTTAATTACTTCAATATTATGTTCAACAGCCTGCCTGCGCACGGCCTTATCCACGTGATGTAATGAACCAAACTTATAGCTTAATTTTTGACCGGGTTGATCCTGGAATGTATTAGAGTTTACTGCATCAAAATGCAACCCTAATTGTGAGGCCAATGCTTTTATTGAAGCGGCATTTTCGGGAATATCCCAGGGAATATGCAGTGAAATTGAATTACTTGATCTGTTTAAGGCATGAATAACGCCCACATCTTTTATCTTTTCTTCCAAACTGCGCGGCTCCCCCCCGCCCGAAAAACGGCCAAAACGTGTGCCACCTGTACCCAATGCCCAGCTTGGTATGGTGACATTAAACGCGCCTAATTTTTTAAGGACACTGTCCAAATCTTTAACATCAGCTGCCGCAAATTCAAACTGGCGCTGGTGTTTGATTGATTGCTGATGATTAAGCTCATCAATTTTATGCTTCTCTAATTGCATGTTTTTTTGGTTAATGGATCATGGTTCATAGTTTTAATCGGGTTCATAAATAATAGCCTAAAAATGCTATTATCTATGAACCATCAACTATGAAGTTAACGTACAAACCCCGCTGCCACTCCCCCATCAACATTTATTACGTTTCCGGTTGATTTATTCAATAGCCCACCCGTTAAAGCGAAACAGGCATTGGCGATATCTTCGGGTAAAATAATTTCGTTCAGTAAGGTGCGTTTTGCATAGTAAGCAGGTAGTTCGGCAACTGTAATACCATAGGCTTTTGCACGGCCTTCTGCCCAGCCACCGGCCCATATATTACTGTCGCTTATCACCGCGTCCGGGTTAATTACGTTCACCCGTATTTTATCCGGGCCAAGCTCGGCAGCATTTAAACGGCTCAGGTGCAGTTGGGCGGCTTTGGCGCTACCGTAACCAGCGTTATTAGGGCCGCTTACAAGCGCGTTTTTACTTACAATGTTAATAATGTCACCGCCAATATCCTGCTTTTTCATAACCGCTACAGTTGCCTGTGTAACCAGGAACTGCCCCTTTACCAATACATCGTACAATAAATCCCAATCCTTTTCGGTATGGTCTGCAATGGTTTTTGATATGGATAAACCGGCGTTATTTACGATCAGGTCAACCCCGCCAAAGGCTAAAATGGTGGTTGTAATTGCCTCGCTTATTTGTTCGGCATTGGTTACGTCTAAAACTGCTGTGGTATAGGCATCCTTACCGTATAGGTTTTTAAATTCCTCGCCCGCGCCTTCTAAACGTTCGGTATTCATATCGTTCAAAACAACTACCGCGCCTTCCTCAACAAACTTTTTGGCTATTGCTTTACCAATACCACCGGCACTGCCCGTAATTAGCGCGATACGGCCCGATAATGCTTTGGGCTTTGGCATTCGCGATAGTTTAGCTTCTTCCAGTAACCAGTATTCAATATCAAACGCTTCCTGGCGGGGTAATGAGGTATATTCTGAAATAGCTTCTGCCCCTTTCATTACATTAATGGCATTGGTATAAAACTCGGCAGCTACACGCGCGGTTTGTTTATCCTTTGCAAATGTGAACATACCCACACCCGGAAATAAGATAACCACCGGGTTTGCATCACGAATAGCCGGACTATTTGGATGTTTGCAGGTATTATAATGATCGGCATACAATTGGCGATAAGCCTCAAATGCCGGGATTAATTTTTCTTTTAAAGCCGTTACATCCGAAAGGTCATCGCCTGCCTTAATGTCTAACACCAGCGGGCTAATTTTCGTGCGTAAAAAATGGTCAGGACAGCTTGTACCCATTGGGGCCAACCGTTCCAAATCATTTGAGTTGATATATTCCAGCACTCTCGCGTCATCCGTAAAATGCCCGATCATTTTTGTTTTTGACGAGCAGAAACCTCGCAATACAGGCGCTAATACAACCGCTTGTTTTTTACGATCAACATCAGGCAGGCTTTGAATTTTGGCACCACCAAAAACAGGACCTTTCCTGCCATAGTTTTGCTCCAGGTAATCAGCACATTTTTCTATTACTTCCAGTGTATTGACATAACTTTCATAGGCCGTATCACCCCAGGTAAATAAACCGTGTGAACCTAACACAATACCCCGGATACCCGGATTACTATCTAAACAATCTTTTAATTGTAAACCCAGGTCAAAACCGGGACGCTGCCAGTCGACCCAGCCTATTGTACCGCCAAAAAGCGCTTCAGTTATTTTCTTCCCGTCTTTTGCCGCCGCTATGGCAATTGCAGCGTCGGGGTGCAGGTGATCTATATGCTTAAATGGCAAAAAGCCGTGTAACGGCGTATCAATTGATGGCGCTTTTGAATTAAGATCGAAGATGCAATGGTTAAACAGTTCTACCATTTCATCTTCGTGTTCTATTCCGCGATATACGTTTTTAAGACTGCGCAGGCGGTCGACATACAAAGCCGCCAGTCCGCTCTTTTTCAGGGTGCCGATATCTCCGCCCGAGCCTTTTATCCACATTACCTCAACATCCTTACCGGTTAGCGGATCTTTCGCAATTGTTTTGCAGGAGGTGTTACCGCCACCGTAATTGGTTAGGCGCAAATCCGCGCCTAATAAATTCGACCTGTATATTAGCAATGCTACCTCATCCCCATCCAGTTCGGCGGCTTTGGCATCATCCCATAAATAGCTTACGTGTTTAAATTTTGTTGTACCGGCAGACATGTTGAATTATTGATTTGTTGAATTTATTTAATATTTTGAACCTTATTAGCGGCCTTATCCTTAATATTATTGCCTATACCCACTACCACTACCGATAGAATAATAACAAGTATCCCGGCAATAACAGTAGCATAAGCCTTTTTGCTTACACCTTTCCATTCGTTTAATACCAGGCCCCAAACATTGGCAACCAATATAATGAATGCCATGTGCAGTATCCATGAGCTGGCACCGTTGCCCAGCCTGCTTTCGCCCATACCGTAGAAGAAAAACTGCAAAAACCATGTTGTACCGGCCAATGCCGAAAACAGGTAGTTTTTTAGCAAGGGCATTTTTTTATCGGTATAGTTTACAAATGTTTTGTTGCGGGCATTTAGTATCATGCACCAAATAAAATTGGTGGTTAAACCGCCCCATAATATCACAATATAAACCACATTGTTCCTGAACAGGAAGTTTCCCTGGCCCGGATGCGCGGCAGCCCATACGGCATTAGCAGTATCAGACATAGCTTTACCGGCCTCGATGCCAAAGTTAAAGCAGGCGCTTAATACGCCAGAGATAATGGCGACCGTAATACCCAGTACAAACTTATAATCCTTGTTATCTTCCGCATCAGCCTGACCTGCGGCCAGTTCTTTCTCCTTCATCATACCGGCCCGGCCGCAAATGATAATGCCTATAACGGTTAAAGTAATACCCGCCAACACCAACTGTCCCCATTGGTTATGCAGCAGCATGCTAAAAGTATCCTTACCTGCTTGCGGTAAAAGATTATAATAAACAGAGGGAATAAGCGACCCGAACACCGCGCATAAGCCCAATATAATAGTACTGCCTAATGAAACACCCAGGTAACGCACACCCAACCCGTAAGTTAAACCGCCAATGCCCCAAAGCAACCCGAAAAAATAGGTGAGCAATAATATCTGGCCGTTAGTTGCCTTTATAATTTCGGTAAAGTTGGGTATGGTTAGCCATGCCGCCAGCGGCGGGACGATTAACCACGAAAAAATACCGCCGACTATCCAGAAGCTTTCCCACGCCCATCCTTTAACTTTTTTATACGGGATATAAAAGCTACCGGAAGCAAAGCCCCCTATAAAGTGAAATATAACCCCTAAAATAATTTGCATTAGTAATAGTTTGGTTTATAATTTATACTACAATATAGGCCTGTCCATCCAAATAAGCAATATGATAAAGATGCTGATTTTTAATAATAATCAGGGCATTTTTTTAAGGCCTTCCCACCGTACCTTCCATTTGCCATTTTTAGGAAAACCAGGGTTTATTGTACTACATCCGTCCCATCCTGCGCACATCATTGCAACAGCGGTTAATAAACCACCGTTTCCGGGCAGGTACAATCGCAGCCTGCTGTCCTGGTAATTATGCCCGTTGGGCAAATACGTGTTGGTTTGCACGGGCATGAATAAAGCATCTATCGCTTTTTGCGGCATGCCCAACCGGGTAGCGGTCATGGCGGTCATCGGAAAGTCCCAGCCCCAGGTATTTTTCCAGTTCCAAGCTTTCCAAATTAGATTAAAGGTCTTTTTCATCACCACAGTATCCAGTTTATTGTTATAGGGCAGCATGCCATAAGCCGCTAAAACCGAAGGATGGTCTGTCATCAGTTTGTCATTGGTATATGAATCGGGCGAACTTTCGGTAGCCAGGTAAACACCGTCTTTTTGCGGCAGGGCGGCTAACTTTTGCAGGATAAGCGCGTATTTTTTATCCGGCTGTTTGTCCAATCGCGTTCGCCATTGCTGGGCGGTGGTTAATGCCCATCGCCAGTATTGAAGCTCGTAGGTTGGGTTAAAGGTATCCTCCGGGCTATAACGTTCTTGCGCGGGTATCAGGCCTTTGCCTAAAATATAGCGGTCGTTTTGCGCATCGTAAGTTGGATAAGATGCCATAAAATCAGCTGTGGCCTGCACAAGGCCCGCATATTTAGCCAAGGTTTGTTTATTGGGGTGCGCCCGGTAGGCCAGTTCGGCAAAATATATAAAGTGCGGCTGCTGCCAAATCAAAAACGCGCCTACCGATGACGGGCTTTCATCGCCATCCGGGTCGGTCATTTTTTGCCAGCGCACGCCGTCATAACCTTGTCGTTTTGCAATGGCCCGTGCCTTATCTTTCACTTTATTATACCATTGCAAACTATTTTCAAGCAGTTGTGTACGGCCCCAAAGCGCGAAATGTACGCCGTGCCACCAGTGCATTTCAAGATGCGGTTTGCCATACCAGCTATTATAAGTTAAGCCGGTTTCCTGCGGCGGATAGGAACCCGAACATTGGGTTTTGGTTAAATATTGGGATAATACTACCCTGCGTTCCAGCTCGCCGGCGCGTGGGTCGGTGCTTCCGCTAAAGTCGACCGCGCCGCCGCTCAACCAAAACGCTTTCCATTGTTTGATATTGTTAGCCCGTGTTTGTGCAAATCCGGGTGTTAGTACAGGGCCTTTACTCAGCATAAACAGGCAGGTAAATTCCATCGTATTAGTTTTACCCTTGGGCGATAATACAAACCGATGCGCCGATGCTTTTTTTACAGATGCAGCATCGTTCCATCCCAGGTGAACAAAATATTTGGCAGTATCCAATTGGTGATATATAACCGCCGTGTTATTACCTGATGAAACAAAACCAGAATGATGCTCTTTTTCGCTTTTCCAATTATCCCCGTAATCAGCAAATTCATTGGTTGGGTAGGGAAAACGAAGCTTGACCTTTAATCGTCCTTCGCTTAGCAGCCTTGATCTTACCTTTACGGCTACCATATCCATATCCTGGTGTACGTATGTTTGTACATTTACCGCTTCGCCGTCAAAAGTAAAGTAGCTGGTTATCGCCCCTGTCCATAGGTCAAGTTCCTGGCGGATATTTTTAATATCTGTAATTGTAGCTTCTGTTCGGTCTTTATGCAATAATAAAAAACCCAGGTTGCCCAATTGCAGGCGGTGCGCATTTTGCCTGAACCAGTCGGCAGCATCTTTATTGCGTTTTGGTTTATCCCATTGTACAGCATAGGTTACTTTGCGGCCATTAAACAAATATGTTTTTAATGATTCTTCAAATTTATAGCCTGTTGTATCCTTAAAACTATGCCATCCCCATTCAGATTGTGTACCCAAGGGAATGCCCTTATCGTAATGTTCAGGAAAAGTTTGTAAACCTGTGGCATCCACAGTAAAGGCAAACCTGCCGTTGCCCAGTGACAATGACGACAAAGAATCGGCATCCCTGCTAATTACATTATGCCTGCTTACCAGCGCCTTACGGTCAATTTTGGATTGCGCTACAACAACATAGGGTGTTATACAGGCAACAAGCGCAAAAAGAACCGGTCCTAATTTTTTCATCTTACGCGGTTAACAACTCTATTGTACACAATTACATATGTAAATTCAAAAATACATACAAGTGTAGCTAAAAAACATTTTAACCTTTAAACCAGTGGAATCGCTTCACCGTTTACCCTATCCTCTCCTTTCCCTGAATTCAGGGAAAGGCATCGCACAAGGCCCTCAAAGCCCCGTTTTGTAATATTTAAGGATTAAAGCATTTTTTGTCTTAGAAGCGATTTCCTTGCTTTTTAAATATGAAATTACAGGAACGGGGAAATAAGTTATATTTGCATAAAATTGCTTCCGTAGTTCAATGGATAGAATTATGGTTTCCGGTACCATCGATATGAGTTCGAATCTCGTCGGGAGCACAGAAAATTCCTCTTTGAGGGCATTTGTTATTTTAATTCAATAAAGAATGTTTGTCAACAAATAATGACGATTACAAACCGATAAAAAAAGCATTATTACTTTGCAGTTTCCTAACAACTGCCTCATGATTTTTAAAAGGCGCCTCGTTCGCCGCTCTTACAAATTAAACTGGCGGAGCTGCAATTGTTTTGACCTTTAGTACGACAAGACAAATTAACCCGGGCAAATGAAAGGCTATTTCCTTTTTTTAAGCATCTTAGTTTTCACTTTTTCAGAAAAAGCAGGGGCACAGAGTAACCAAACTGTGACCAGCGGGGCCACCACTAATGCAGTTAGTTTTCCGGGTACCGGGTGTATCTATAACTGGGTAAATGATTTGCCGGGAATAGGCCTGCCAGCCAGCGGGACCGGTGTTATCCCCTCATTTACCGCAATAAATACCGGCAACATCCCGGTTACAGCAACAATTACTGCAACGCTGGCACCAGGTTTCGCTTATATTGCAAACGCGGGCGATAGTACGGTTTCGGTGATCAACACGAATACAAATACCGTGGTATCAACAATACCGGCAATCTATTCGCCTATATGTGTTTCCGTTAGCCCGGATGGAAGCAGGGCTTATATAGCAAATGCGGGTTTGCCCGGCAATATTTCGGTTATCAATACCCAAACCAATACAGTGACCGCAACCATACCGGTTGGTTTATACCCTAATTTTGTCGTGGTAAGCCCTGATGGCAACCGGGTTTACGCGTCAAGCCAAGATTCAGTATCAGTGATCAATGCGGCAACGAACACGGTTATAGCTGCTATCGCCTTAACTTCCACAGCCGGTGGCATGGCTGTAAGTACGGATGGGAATAGTTTATATGTCACCGGCGAAAACGCGAACATGGTTTGGGTTATCAATACGACTACCTATAACATCATAACCACCATACCGGTGGGAGCGGACCCGGTAGCTGTAGCGATAACGCCTGATGGCACGAAGCTTTATGTATGCAATTATAGCTCGAACATGGTTTCGGTCATTAGTACCAAAACCAACACCGTTATTGCTTCGGTTGATGTAGGAAGTGGCACATTTGGTATATCCATAAGCCCGGACGGGGGCCGGGTATATGTTGGAAATGCAGGTATTAGTACGGTTTCTGTTATTAATACCTCAACAAATACGCTGGCCGCAACTATTTCATTAGGTTCCGGGATATTCTGGGAACCTTATGGTATATGCGTAAGTCCCGATGGCAGCCAACTGTATGTCGCCCTCGCGAATTCAAATAAAGTGGAAGTGGTTGATACCAAAACCTATAAGGTAGTGCAGGCCATTGCCGTAGGCTTAAGCCCCAATTCGCATGGAAATTTTATAACAGGCGGTTCCGGTTGCAGCGCTGCCCCCATTATATTTAAGATCACAGTAAACCCGGTTGGGTTTAACCCCGTAACGGGCGACGTATTGATACCAAATACTTTTACGCCCAACGGCGATGGTATTAATGATACCTGGGTCATTAAAAACCTAAACTTGTACCCTCAATGTACCGTCCAGGTCTACAACAGGTACGGAGAAAAGGTATATTCTTCTATTGGTTATGGAACTCCATGGAATGGAAATTACAATGGTTCCGCGCTACCGGCCGGAACCTATTATTACATTATTAACCTTCAAAACGGAACTAATTTATTGGCTGGCTTTGTTGCTATAATCAGGTAGTACGTTTTCGCTCATCGTTCTCGTCTGGAGCACTTAAGGAAATGTACTTAATTAGGAAATCCCTTTTTTTATACACACAACTATTTGGTTATTTGGTCAATAGTTAATAAAGATAATGCTATTTTTATTCGCTGATTTTCCTTTATGAAAGAAAAAAACCTCGAACTGGAGCGCCTGGTCTTCTTTAGCGATGCTATTGTTGCCATTGCCATCACCATACTGGTGTTTAACCTTAAAATTGACGGTAACGAAGGCAGGCATTTTACCTTTGCCGATCTGCTGCAGGCCTGGCCTAAATTTTTGGCCTTTTTCCTGTCGTTCTTTATCATCGCGCTTTTCTGGAAGATGCACCACCAATTCTTTTTCTATATCCGCGCTGTTGACGAAACACTGTTATGGAACAATATCGCCTGGCTGCTTTTTGTGGTACTGCTGCCCTTTAGCACCACGCTTATCAGTATGCATTTTAAAGACCCGCCAGCTATGGTTGTTTATTGCGCCAATATACTGTGCATCAATATTTTTCAAAATAACATCTGGGATTACGCCTCAACCCGGCCGCAGTTCCTTAAGCCCGGTGTGGATGAACGTGTTGTTTTGTTCTACCGCCGCGCCTGTAATGTGGCCATGATCAATTCGCTTGTCTCGCTCGCCGTGGCTTTCTTTTTCCCGGTCGCGGCATTTATTTTACTGGTTGCGCGGTTCCCTTTCATTCTTTCGGCTAAACGGTTATTTAAGCTAATGAATCTGAAAGATCAGGAGTAAGGCATTTATAAATTCCATCGCACCTTGCTTGAACATCTTTATTAAACCACCTGACTTTACATCAGAAGATAATTTGTGGAAACTGAGTTTATCCCAATAGCCCCGATGGAATTATTGGTCCACTGTATTTTCCCCGGGCCGGTAATACAAATTATAAAACTGCTTTTTGGCATCCTTATAATGGCTTACCGCACCCAACCAACTCATGAACCTGATATAGTACCAGGCAAAATCAACCTGGTAGGGTTTAAAGCCGCTCCTGGCGCTTTTAGGAAACAGGTGGTGGTTATTATGCCATTCGCCTGCTACCAGGCCCGGCCATAGCTGGTTAATGGATTTATCCTTGTGGTTATAGTCGCTATTTTCTTTCTGTTTATCCTTTCCTTTTGCGTGCCCTTCGTAATTAAAAGTACGAACGCCAACTGCCCAGAATCCGGCCGCGCCGAATAAACAGAAAGCAAGCGCATGGCCGCCAATAAGGTAAAACACCAGGTACCAAAACGACCAGTTGAGCACCCACGACAAAATAGCCCGCCAGGGATTGACATAAGACCCCCAGCGTTGGTATTGTGCATAGCTATTGGCCTTTATGCCGGTATGTTTCATCAGCCTGCTTACCCGGTTATAATCGCTTTCATCCAAATCTTTGGCAATTGGCTGGTGGTTAACATCCGCTAAAAAGCAGTAGAGGAACCCGGCCTGGGCATTATACGGATCGCCGGGTTGATCGGATTTGGCATGATGCACATGATGCGAAATGGCATATATCTCTTCCGGGATGACATTGATGGTCAGGTTCTGTGTAACGAAGCGCCAGAATTTATTGCTGAATGTATAAGCGCCATGCGTACAATAGCGGTGATGCCAGATCGTCCCGTGTGTGCCCATAATGATCATGCCGTAAATAAATGCGGCCAAAATGGTCCACCAGTGCAGGAAAAAAAACAGGAACAGGATAAAAAATGGCACCAGGCATAAAACTTTCAGCCAGCTAAAAAATGGAAGCCAGTTTTTACGGGTATGGAAAACGTTTAGCCTGGAAAAAAATTCGGTTAGCATTTGTTTGACAGAGGGTTTAATTAAAATCCCCTGGTTGTCCTTCCAACCGTAGGAAGGGGTTTGCAGTACATGATCTAAAAATGGCATCTTACTAAAAATTTAAAGGTAACGGCTTATATATAAGGAGGCCGGATTTTGCTTAACGGCGCAACCGGTTTGGATTATACGCAATCACATAGTACTGTTCGCTTTTGGCAAGGGCATTTGCATCCATCGAGCTTTCGAAGTTGTCCAGGCCCTGTCTTAACGTTGCTTTAACAATACGAAATAGCCCGGGTAAAACTTCCGGTATTACCTTTGTAGCTATAACCGGGTAATAGTTTTTTTCAATGACTGCCTTTTCAGCGGCGGTCGCCAGGCTTACTTTCCAGCTTTCATCAGTTTTAAAGCCGTTTTCATTAGCGGTATTATTCAGGTCAAAGAGATATTCCTTCGCCTGGTACTCGGGGGTTTGATTATTCATTGTATTTATATTTTAGCGGCGTATCTAACGCCTTATTTTTTGTTTAATAAGCTTTTCTTAATGTAATGATCCGCATCCAGTGCATGAGTTTCATCACCGGGTAAACCGGGTCAATCTCGAACCACCGTTTACCGAAATTGGCACTGTTGGGATGTTTATGGTGATTGTTCTGGAACAACTCGCCCAGCATCAGGAAGTCAAATGGCGTAGAGTTTTTGGATTTATCCTTGTTATCAAAATTGGTATAGCCGTATTTATGACCGCACCAGTTCACAATAGCGCCATGCACCGGCCCCATCATAAAATGGATGGGCAGCAACAAAAACATCCACCAATGCGCGGCAAAGAAGATATAGAAGCATGTATAAGCCGCGCCAAATATTAATCTTGACAAGATAGAAGAACCCATCCGGTCGATGATCGGCCACTCGGGGTAATGCCCGGGAAATTGCGCTTCAGGATCTTTGGTCCGTTTAACATAGTCGCCAAAAGTGATGATAGTTGCCTTCATCATCTGGTATATGTCGACAAAGAAATGGGGAGAATGCGGGTCTTTCTCGGTATCACTAAAGGCATGGTGCTGCCGGTGCATCATCGCGTAGGCACGGGGATTTAAAAACGATGTGCCTTCAAAAAGATAGGCAAGCATATAAAATACCCTTTCCCAGAATTTGTTAGTTGTAAACATGCGGTGAGAGGCGTAACGGTGCTGGAAAAATGTTTGAAAGAACAGTGACAGGAACCAGTGGGCAATAAAAAAAATCAGTATGATCATAAAAATTGGATGAATAGCAACAAAATAACAGGCATGGCTTTTCCAGGACTGGTGGCAGGTGTAGTAAACAGAGAGGACAATGGGTCACTGTTGGCCTGAATTTGCCTGGCGGGACTTACGCGAAATAATTAAGCTGCGTTTGTCATTGAGCCAGTAAACGTTTATGGGGTGTTGGGCCAGAAACAGCAGGTGCTTTGTAAAATCTTGAAAGACTATATATAGAACTGATAATTCAATTATTTATTGTTGCCTTATAATTAAACAGGTGGCAATAGTTGACTGGAACCGGCAGGATTAAATTTATATATAAAAAAAGCGTCCCCGCAACGCCGGGACGCTTTACGATTAATTTACAGTTATGGATTAGATGACTTTTACATTTACTGCGTTAAGGCCTTTTTTGCCTTCTTCTACATCGTATTGTACCCTGTCGTTTTCACGGATTGGATCGATGAGACCTGTTGAGTGTACGAAAATTTCATTTCTGTCTTCACTCTGTGAAATAAACCCAAAACCTTTTTGGTTGTTGAAAAATTTCACTGTTCCTTCTTTTTGCATTATCTATTATTTTAATAAGCAGGCAAGGTAATCATTTTATTTGATGAATATTTCTTAATTATAAAATAAATTAACAATATATTAAATAATGACGATGTCACTACAAATAGCATTTATTATAAAATGTTTAAATGCTGTGCTCAAAAATAATAATAAGCCTATATTTAGCCAATAAATAGCAGTGTACCATGCCTAAAATGTGGAGAGTAAAATTTTATGTAAGTATTTTTCAAACCCTCGGTTTGGTGAAAGGTATTTTATTTCTTATCCGCAGAAAGCGCATTAAAAGTATCAGCCTCCCTAATATCGCTCAGCCCATTCTTCTCCGGCCGAATACCTCGGATGTGGATGTTTTTGTGCAAATATTTCTTTATAATGAGTACGAGTTCAAATTAGATTTCGTGCCCCAATTTATAATTGACGGCGGGGCTAATATTGGTTTGGCAAGTACTTATTTTAAAAACAGGTACTCAAACGCGAAAATCATAGCTGTTGAGCCCGATGCCGGAAACGCCGCCGCATGCAGGGCCAATTTAGCTGAATACGATAATGTTTTTGTTAAGGAAGCCGGTTTATGGTCGAAAAAAACCAGGACCAAGATCAGTGATAAGTTTGGAGAAGGCAGTTGGGCAATGGTTATTGAAGAATTGGATGATTTAGATGTTGAACAAAATTTAATAGAAGCCAATACCGTAACTATAGCTGATATTATGGAGGAATATGATCTGCCACATATAGACCTGCTAAAACTTGATATTGAAACAGCCGAAAAAGAAGTATTCAGCAAAAATTATATGACCTGGCTGCCTAAAACAAAAGCTATTGTTATTGAATTGCATGATTGGCTGCTTATTGGTTGCTCAAAATCTTTTTTTACCGCTATTAACGAAGCCTTTAATAGCTATAGCTATGAGCAACTGGGAGAAAATATATTGATCATCAATCTTGATTTGGTAACGCCGGGCCCTGGCGGGCAATAATATCCAAAATAAGCAGGTAAGCCAAAAAATCGCCTGTTGGCAAATTAATAAGTATATTATGATACCTTTACCGCCAATACATGGAAGAAAGAAAATATTTAACGACCTGGAAAAAATACCTTCCCGTCATCCGCTTGCACCTGAAAAGAAGCCTTACCGAAGAACAGGGCTTTAAACTGAATATACAGGATTTTGAATCGGCCGGCGACCGCGGAAAATCGGGTTATACCTTTAGTATAACTATGGAAAACGGCAAGGTAACCAATAACATCAGCGGATCGGCCGTAGCACGCGACCTTTATGAAGCGCTAAAATCAGACGATGCCATTAAAGCTATGCTACAGGACAAAAGCGTTAAAATAAGCGTTGGCAAATCTTTTTTGCTGAGCATAAAAACCAGCCATATATCTGCTTACAAATAATTTACATCATTTTTCATTTCTTATAGCGATGGGTTTAAAACCCATCGCTATAAGAAATGAAAAACGCCAGGCTTTGCACCTTTATATAAATTATCGCATTTTTACCTGCCTTACGGGTATCAAATGAGTTTATGAATCAATGGGCTAATTTTTTTGCAGCTATTGCAGGCGCGGCAGCAACGCTGACCGGTCTTATATTCGTTGGTGTTTCTATCAGCCTTGCCAGGATACTTTCTTTACCAAAAATGCCGGCCCGTGCGCTGGGCGCGTTGGTGGTGCTGGTTAATATGCTGATCGTAGCTGTTTTATGTCTTATTCCCGGCCAAACGGCTTTTTCACTTGGGATAGAATTATTATGTATCAGTGTCCTTGCCTGGTTATTTACGCTACGGTTAGACCTGGGGTTGATAATTAAAACAGAGGCACGTTATAAAAGATACTCCTTTCAAAATATTGTATTTAGCCAGGTCGCCATATTGCCTTTTATTATAGCAAGCATTATTATCTTAAACACAGGCTTTACAGGTATTTACTGGCTTATCCCCGGCATTATTTTCTCGTTTATAAAAGCGGTAACCGATGCCTGGGTATTACTGATAGAGATACACCGATAATTACAGGATGCTTATTTTTAAGTACTGAGGTTCGGCACTTTTTTCTTCGAAAAGTTGAAAATGTGTTATAGGGACATATAAACAGCCATCTGTTCCCCAAAACATTGCTTTATTGTCTGTAACAGGCATCCAGTATTTAAAGCTGGCGCTTAAAATTGTTTTTATACCTGGTCCATCAATTTCGGCTAACTCCAGGTCCGCAGTGCTTATATAAATATCCGGTTCTATACTTATTATATATTTTTTATTGAAAGAAATATGCGGATAATTTGTGAATGCAGCAGTTACCAAGCCTGTTTTTTTATCTATTAATTTATAATCCCCGCTTTCATAGTATTGCTCGGTTATTAAGTACTTGTTTAAAAAAGGTATTTGTCCTAAATAATTATATTCCTGGTAGTTATCACCTGCTTCTTCAGATGCGTTATCAACATAGCGTTTGAAGCCTTTTTGATAGGGTAATTCAATAACGCCTTTTTTTTTTATTTTTGTCGTGTCCTCAATTAAATAATCAACAGCATTTGTCTTTTTCTCTTCATATTCTGATTTGCTTACCAACGTCATGTCAATGACACCTTTTAGATATACTTTAGTTGTATCATCTTCATTTTCAGGCTCGAGAACTTTAAGATCCGCTGAGATTAATTTTACATCTGAGATTTTGCCTGTTTTTTGTTCAGGAATATACACTTCTTCCCATCCGTCTGATAGCCAGGCCTGCCCGTTTTCTTTTATCCGCCGTGTAATTCGTTCCATCACTCCTAACCATCCATCTTTTTTTTCTAACACTGCGAGACGATGCCCAAATATATATTTTAAAGGTCCCTTAGGGGTAGTATGGGCAAAAGCATCATCCATATCCCGCGCTAAAATTGTCGTCGAGTTAATGTAAGGATGATTTTTAACCTCTACCCCGCTACGATCAGTTATATATAACGTATCAATAAATTTCACACTATCATATTTAACAGCAGTGCCTGGTTCATCAAAATCATTATCATTAATATTCCCGAGGTTTATTGAGGTATCTGTTTTAACTACCTTATGTGTAAAACTTTTTCGTTTGGCAATAGCTGATCGCTTGGGCCAAAAGAAGTAAATAAATATTAAGCCCAAAAACAGTATAAGTACTATGGAAATAATAATCCTTTTCAAAATGCTATGTTTAAAATTCTATTTATAAATTGAGGTATTAGTTTATAAATTTACAAAAATATATTTCTCTTATGAGTACTTTAACACCATTCCACGTAGCAGTACCTGTTTATGACCTTGCCGAAGCCCGCCAGTTTTACCGCGAAGTTTTAGGCTGCGCCGAAGGCCGCACCAGCGACCAATGGGCCGATTACAACCTGTTCGGCCATCAATTTGTTATCCATCTTAAGCCCCGTCCTATAGGCGGCACCGAACACCATTTTAACCCGGTTGACGGCCACGATGTGCCTATCCCCCACTACGGTGTAGTGTTAGAGTGGAACCACTGGCATGAACTGGTAGAGAAGCTAAAAGAACATAACATCAAATTCATCATTGAGCCCGGCATCCGTTTCGCCGGAAAGGTTGGCGAGCAAGCCACCATGTTTTTCCTGGACCCATCCGGAAACGCACTTGAGTTTAAAGCTTTTAAGGATATGGGGCAGTTGTTTGCGGTTTGATCTTTAGAGCCAGTACCAAGAGACAAGAATCAAGATTGGGTTTTGTGCTTCCTTCTCAATCCCTATTGCAAATCCAGCATTTTCGATGATTTATTTGCCCAATAAGTTATCTCTTGATTCTTGGCTCTTATTACTATAAATGATCAACGCATAAAACGGTATTCCTGCAAGCAGCAATAAAAAGCCCAGGGCGATGGCTTGCTGCCCTATGCCCCAAATAGCCCATAACGAAAAGCTAAACGCCAGCACGAACAATACAATAGCCGAAACCCAGCCTGCAGACTTAAAGCTAACCTTTTCTACACGGGCAATAATGTAGGCAGCGGTGCAGAAAGCATACGGTACAAGCGTTGTTAAAGTGGCTAACAGCACCAAAAATTTAAACTGTTCAACCAGCCCCTTTGTATAATTCATCCCGATAAAGATGGAAACCATTATGGCATTCACCAATATGCCCATATAAGGTACCCCTGCCTTGTTCCTTTTTGCAAATACAGACGGAAGCAGTTTATCTTTAGCGGCGGCGTAGGGTATTTGTCCCTGCATTAATATCCAGCCATTTAATGCGCCAAAGGCGGCTATGGCAACGCCCGCGCTTACCCAATAACGCGCCTGCCTACCCCACATAATAACGGCGGCATCTGCAAAAGGTGTAATAGAGGTTTGCAGTTGTTTTGACGGTATAATACCCATTACGCTGATACTCCCTAACAAATAAACTACCGTGGCAACCAGCAGGCCCAGCATAGTAGCACGCGCAATAGTCTTACCGGGATCAGCCACGCTGCCTGCAGGGATAGTGGCGCTTTCAACCCCGACAAAAGCATATAGCGTAAAACTTGCCGAAGCGGTAATAGCCGCAAATGTTGAAGTACCGGTATTGTTAAACGGATGAAAGTTTTCTAACCGTATAAAAAACAAACCGCCAACGGCGACCAAAAAAAGTGGGGTCAGTTTTAAAATAGTGGTAAGCAATTGCACTTTGCCCGAAGTAGTTACCCCAAGCGTATTAATCCAGCTAAGCAACCACGTAGCGCCTAACCCCATTGCAACAGCAGCTACTGCGTTGTGTGCCAATAAGGGCAAAAAAGTACTCATTGCGCCTACAAACGATATACTGATAACCGCGTTTGCGCAGGCAGTGGCAATAAAATACCCCCATGCTATTAAAAACCCAGCAAAGTCGCCTAATGAATGATGGGTATAGGCGTAAGGCCCGCCCGTAGCTGCCGGAAGCATCTTGCTTAAATTAGCGAAAACCCGCGCTATTAAAAACGCCCCGATGCCCGAAAATATCCAGCCAAGTAAACTAACGCTGCCGTATGAGGCCAGCGCGGCGGGCATTAAAAATACCCCCGCGCCTATCATATTACCCACCACCAGCGAGGTGGTTGTCCATAAACCTAATTTTTTATTGGATGAGGGCATGTTTCTTGACTCCAAATCCTAAGCATTCCAATACTTAAATTCATGCCCGGGGAAAATTGATTTGGGTATCATTGCATTTACACCGAAGGTTTTATCAACTACCTGCGTTACTTCAAAATCAACACCTGTACTGCAAACAGAATAGGCTTCGTTAAAAGTAAAGCCCAGGTTTTCCATTACCAGGCGTGTTGCCTCGTGCGCGGCATTTTGCATGGCCTTGTTCAAATCGGGGTCAAGCCCGATAGCGATCAAATGCGTGGGCGACTCGGCATATACTGTTTTAATATGCATATCCTTGCGCACTATAAATTTAGCGGTTAACGTCATCGAAGCTTCTATCGCCACCCCGTCCAGTTCGCCCGAGCCCTGCGCGGCATGAGAATCACCGGTGGTGAATAACGCTCCTTTTACGCCTACAGGTAAGAAAAGTGTGGTACCTTTTATCAAGTGTTTCAAATCCAGGTTGCCGCCATAAAATCCCGGCGGGATGGAACTAACTCTTTTCATTTCGGGTGGCGGCGACACAGCCATTACCCCCATAAACGGATTAATTGGTATTTCTACCCCCTCTTTGAACGAGGCGGTCTGTTTCTTTTTGTTGATGGTATATTTATAAATAAAATTTTCGCGCGTTTTAACATCATCGCCAATATCGCCGCCCTTTTGCCAAACAGAATTTACACCATAAGTACTGCGCGGTACAACATCCAATATTCTTACCTCAAGCGTATCGCCCGGTTCGGCGCCCTCAATAAATATAGGGCCGGTAAGCATGTGCCCACTTAATCCTGATGGTTCACGTTTCGGATTTTTATAAATAGCGATAATATCTAAAGCCTGTTCATCCAACGGCAGGTTATTGGTTTTATAAAAAGCCTCCGGATCCCGGGCACTTGTGCCCGCCACATTTACAGCCTGTATCTCAACCACGTCGCCATTTTTAACCGTTGCTATTGGCGGCACGTCATATCCATAGTAGCCCCAAACCGTATTTTCTGGTGTCGACCGTATTTTGTGGTCAACCTTAACAGGTGGAACTTCTGTTTCGGTTGCTTTTATAACCTTATCTGCCGCGAACGCGCTTGCGGCCAGGCTGCTTATGGACAAAGCGGCAATACCGCCTTTTGCGGCGGTTTTTATAAAATTTCTGCGTGGATTTTCCTGGTTTTCGGTGGGTTGACTTGTTTTCATACTTTATTAATAAATTACTACTCTTCTAAAGTAGTAATTTTCAATCAGTTTTAAAAATTGAATTAATATTGAATTAATTATATTGGCCTGTAAGAAACAAAACCAACCAAATCTCAAAGTCAATAAATTATCCCTTATGGACAATTCTTTTATTGTTATGGCAGTTAGCCGTTAATATACGGTTGAGTTTTTAAGCTATAGCATGGAAGGTGCCACCCCATAAGTTTTTTTAAAACTATAGGAAAAGTGCGACAGGTTTTCAAAACCCACATCAAGGTACACGTCCGATGGTTTCCGGCCTTTTTCCCTGATGAGGTAATGTGCTTCTGATAGTCGTTTTTGCAGCAGCCACTGACCGGGCGGCGCATGAAATATCTTTTCAAAATCGCGCTTAAAGCTGGCCAGGCTACGTCCTGTCAACCTGGCAAATTGAACAGATGGCACATTAAACATAAAATGTTTGTTCATATATTCTTCCAGGTCTATTTTATACGGCTCACTAAAATCAAACAGAAAATCTTTAAGGGCTGGGTTTGATCTTAGAAGCAGTTCAACCGCCTCCGTTGTTTTTATATCTGCCAAAACCGGTTTGGGTTGTGCATTATTTTCAAAATAAGGCATCAGCGAATCAAAGTAACCTTTAATATAAGGGTCCGGCGGTAAAATTATCATGGGCGAACCTGTATATTTCATCACCGCCGGTAATTTATTTTCGGCCCAGTATTTTCTTAAAAAATCCTGGTCGAGGAAGATATTTATTGATTTGAACTCACCATTAGGCGGCGGTATTTTTATTGATTTCACCAATAAATTCCTGCGGACCAAGCCTATCTGCCCTGCGCCGAAAACTTTTGTCCCTTCGGGTGTTTGTATATGCGTTTCGCCCGAAATAATATATCCTAAAGCATGCTCACAAACATACTGCTCATTACCCCGCGCCTTTTCATCAATGCATGAATAAAGCAGGTTATCCAGTTCTATATGCGTTTTATCTTCCATTTTGATTTTCAAATATACTTACCTCTTGAGTTATT
>Ga0302315_10000747_pt1 | contig 35261 bp, 33 predicted proteins | sample III_Palsa_N3_1_FD_200532 | JGI IMG/M metagenome (GOLD analysis project Ga0302315, IMG submission 200532) | Peat permafrost microbial communities from Stordalen Mire near Abisko, Sweden - III_Palsa_N3_1 | ecosystem: Environmental > Terrestrial > Soil > Palsa > Peat permafrost | place: Sweden...
GTTCCAGACTGGTCCAGCGTGTCCATGCCGTATGGTCGTCGCTGTAACCATGCAGCAAATAGAGTACAGGAACACGGCCCTGGATATTCTCCGGGATAATGACGTTTAGCGAGGTTCTGCGCCCAACGCTGTAGGTTCCGTTCAGGTGTATTTCACAAACTGCCACAATGCATCTCCTATGGATCTTTACGTTTCTTTGATTTCTTGCCGAACTTTTCCCGTGCGATAATTTCCGCCATGCCCTGCGCTGCGGCCTGTGGGTTTCTCGCCAACTCCTCGCGTACTTCACGGATTCGAGTCGTAATATCGCGCATCTGGCGGATGGCGCGGATGGCCAGCCAGATAATAACCGGCACACCGACAATCAGCAGACCTATTGTATAAAGAGACATAATTCTACTGTATGAGCTTTCGCAAGCGGTCCATGAGGTACAGTGAACCCTGAAGGCTGGCTTCACTCAGACCCGCTGGTTAATACCCTAAATTATCAACCCTAATCAAGAGAATTTATCTTATCCATTGAATCAAGAAGACATTATATTCCTGTTATCCGACCGCGCAGACGTGCTCATCAGAAGTGTGGGAGACATGGCTGTCGGCCGAGCCGATCCCAACAAGGCGTTGAACGAGCTGAGAAAACATGTAAGTGCCGGTCAGGCCGGGCTTGCCTGGGACATGGCTCTGCTGCGGGAGCGCGGCAAATCGAAGTTTGGGGCCGGTGCGGCTGGAATGCTTTTCACAAAAGACGGGCTAGAAATGGCGTCGGGCTCTGGTCCTGCCCTGTATCATGCAAGACGTCTTAAAGAACTGGGCATCGACCATGTCATCGATCTCTGTTCCGGAATCGGGGGAGACGCCCTTGCTTTTGCCGCCGCTGGTATGAACGTGACCATGGTCGATCTCGACCCGCTGCACCTGCAATTTGCCACGGCCAACGCGAAAGCGCTTGGCCTTTCCTCTCTGGTTAATACTGCGGTCGGAGACGCTTCCTCTCCATCGTTCATCAGCGATCTTGCTCTTGCCTATCCCGGTGCTGCCCTCTGGTTCGATCCGGCGCGTCGGACCGGCGGCAAGCGAACCGTGCAGCCTGAAGCATACGCTCCGCCACTTTCGATGCTCAACGTGTTTGCCCTGCACGATTTCCCCATAGTCGGAGTCAAACTAGCCCCATCCATCGATCATTCTCTTTCGCTTGAATATGGGGCTTCACTGGAGTTTCTTTCGCACAACGGAGAGTGCAAGGAAGGATTGCTCTGGATATCCAAAACGGTGTCGGCGAAAGCTCCCATACGTGCGGTATTGCTCAAAGGGGACAATGTTTTAGTTCTTGAAGGCATTTCGGACACGCAGGGAGGCGCACGAGAGAGCCGGTCGCCCCTCGTGCAAACTCAGTCGAACAAGTATCTCTTTGAGCCGGACCCCGCGGTAATCAGGGCCCACCTGGTTCAGCGGCTGGCCGTAGACTTACAGGCATCGTCGATAGATCCACAGATTGCCTATCTCGTTGGAGACACTCCCGCGCAAAGCCCATTTGCACAGTGTTACCCGGTGATCGAGAAGTTCAGCTATAGCCGTCGCACGCTTCAGGAAGTGGTGACCAGGAATAATGTCGGCCATTTAATTGTTAAGAAACGTGGAGTGCCTGTCGAACCCGAAGAGATAATAAGTCAGCTCAAACTTAAAGGGGAGACGGAGAAAATTGCGGTTATTACCAGGGAGGGCTCGAGCAGAGTCGGCTTCCTGTGCGAGAAGCCGCTTGTTATGGATGGTATCGGAGCGGATTCGGAATGAGTGCAGTTGTTGAAAAGTCTCCCCAATCCCTCGAAGCAGACCAGCGCTTTAATTTCATCGCGTGTTTGATCGATGCGGTTGGCTGGCCTGTCGGCATGGCCTTTTTCTCCATGACCACGGTTATCCCCCTGTTCATGGGCTATCTGAAGGCCAACAATAGCTTGATTGGGTCTCTGGTGGCCATCGTCAATTTGCTGACCTTCTTGCCGGGGTGTATGATGGTGGGATATATCAGCAAACTGGCGAGGGCGCGCGGATATCTTTTGCTGGTTGGCCTCGGAGAGAGATTTGCCTTTGTTCCCCTCATACCCCTTACGCTGCTCTGGGGACGCAGCCACCCCGGATGGCTTCTGGCGGCATTGTTCGGCGCTTTTATCGGCAATGCGTTTCTTATGGGCCTGAACCAGCCGTCCTACTGGATAGTACTTGGCAAGTGCGTTCCGGTGAGTCGCCGGGGCCGCCTGTTCGGACTGGCCGGCGGTATTGGCGGAGTGCTTGGGATAGCCGTGGATGGTTGTCTTAGAACGCTTCTGAACGGTAAAACGGGAGGCTTTCCCACCGGCTTTGCGGAAGTGTTCGCCATAGGATTTGTTGTGATGGCCGTCACCATTCTGCCGCTGGGCTTTGTCCGGGAATCCGTTTCCGGACCCAGATCCGAAGAAGATCCACACAGCGGCCACTACTGGAGAGACAGCAAAACAGTCTGGCAGCAGAACGCTGGGTTCCGGTCATTTTTGTTCAGTCAGGTTCCTTCAAGTTTTATCGGGATAGCAGCGCCGTTTTTTGTCCTGTACGCGGGACGTCACCTTTACGCACCCACGTCTTCCGTCGCCGAGTACACCGCCGTCCTTGTATTGGCCGGGTCCTTCGGCAGCGTCCTCTGGGGCACAATGAGCGATATGAAGGGGAACAAGCTAGTTCTGTTGTCCGGAAGCTTCTGCTCGTTCCTTGCCTCGGTATGCGCTCTGTTCATTACGTCACCCGTGCTATTTACCGTCGTATTTCTTTTGTCCGCGCTCGGGACCGCAGCCGTCGGACTTGCCGGTAACAACATTACTCTGGAATATGCCGCACGCGACCGGGATATCCCTCTCTATGTCGCCATGTACAATCTGGCCATGGCTTTGCCTCGCGCTGCAGCCCCCCTCATTGGCGGCATCCTCGCCGACAGGGCCGGCGGATATGGGCTGGTCTTCATACTGTCCAGCCTGATAGCAGCAGCCAGCGTCGTCCTATCCCTCACAATTCGGGAGCCAAGACATACGAACGCCATGCAAATTGGGGTGCGTTAGGGAAGCAGGAGGAATGCCATCGCTATGATGGCGTAGGCTGCCAGCATCTGGGCGCCTTCAAGCCAGTGGCATTTGCCGTCTCCGGCGATAAAGGCGACGATTAAGACGCTGAACCCAATGGCGGTTAGTTCCGGAACAGTGAACAGGAAGGTCATCGGGTGGCCAAGTCCAATACTCGCCAGCACGAGGACCGGAGCGACAAACATGGCGATCTGAGTCGAGGATCCGACCGCGATGTTCATGCTGAGTTCCATTTTGTTCTTCATGGCGAGGACGACTGCGGTAGCATGTTCGGCGGCGTTTCCAACGATGGAAACGATGATTATGCCGATAAAGACTTTGTTTAGTCCCAGTTGTAGGGCAGCCTGATTTACACTGCCTACCAGGATTTCGCTCTCGAAGGCAATCGCTGCTGCAGCAGCCAGGAGAAGTCCAACAGACTTGCGCAGCGGCCAGCATTCGGCCGTGGATACAGTCACCGGCAGGTTTGATAGGACATCTTCCTGACGCCGAAAAGCGAATAACAGGGATGCCCCGTAAAGAGTCAGCAGAATGACCGCCACCGAAACGGAAAGATTGATCAGTGGGTATTCCGGCATGGTTTGTTTGCCGCCATGCGCCGCGGAGAAAATCGCCGGGAGGGTTAGGGAAAGACAGCAGAGAAGCAGGTTAATTGCCCCTGATTCTGCATGGTTCTGATTGAACTTCTGGAACTTGTAACGCAAGCCGCCCGCAAAAATACTGGCCCCTAGCACCAGGAGCAGGTTGCCGATGATGGATCCGGCGATGGACGCCTGGACCAGATCCACCTGGCCGGCACGCAAGGCGAAAATACCAATAATGAGTTCCGTCGCATTGCCGCACGTTGCGTTGAGCAGCGCTCCAATCATGGCGCCTGTACGCGCGGCAACCTCTTCGGTGCATCGTCCCATAATCCCGGCGAGCGGAATTATGGCGAGCGACGCGGTAACAAAAGCGAGGACGGTGCTTCCATGCCCCGTGAGTGACAGAACGAGGCTAATGGGCACGAAGACCAGAAGTAAATAAACCGCTTTAGACGGCGAGAGCTTCATACAATGGGCTCGATTTTACGGTTCAATCTTCGTATCCATCGGGATGGCTTTCGAACCAATTGTAGGCTGTTCGCATAATGGTCGGCAAGTCACCGTACTTGGGCTCCCATCCCAATTCTTTGCGGATCTTGGCGCTGGAAGCCACGAGTTCGGCGGGATCTCCGGGGCGTCGTGGAGATTCGATCGCCGTAATCGGCTTACCCGTTACCTGACGTCCTGTTTCAATCACTTGTCGAACCGAATACCCCTGGCCATTGCCCAGATTATAGGCCGTTGAAGACGCACCATTTTTAAGAGCTTCCAGTCCGAGCACATGCGCAGCCGCAAGGTCGGTGACATGGATATAATCGCGAATTCCCGTGCCGTCGGGAGTTGGGTAGTCGGTACCGAAGATTTTTACTTCAGGACGCTTGCCGAGGGCCGAGAAAAGAGTCAGCGGAATCATGTGTGTTTCTGGCGTATGGTCTTCCCCTAGTTCACCTTCAGGGTCCGCCCCGGCCGCGCAAAAATATCTCAGGCAAACACTCTTAATTCCAAAGGCCACATCATACCAGTGCAGGATATGCTCCGCATCGAGCTTTGTCTGGCCGTATGGATTCGTTGGATGCTGTTGATGCTCTTCATCGATCGGCACATACTGGGTTTCGCCGAACGTGGCTGCAGACGACGAAAACAGGACATTCTTAACACCCTGGGCGTTCAAGGCGTCTAGAAGTGTCAGTGTTTTAACGATGTTGTTCTGATAGTATTTTCGCGGCTGGGCGACGCTTTCCGGGACCGAGGCATAGGCGGCAAAGTGGATTACAGAATCTACATTGTAGTCCTTTACTGCATTTGCAACAGCGTTGCCGTCGCCAATATCTCCCTGAACGAATCGAGCTCCAGGGAGGTACTTAAGAACGGCGCGGTGTCCTAATTCCAGGGAATCGTACACAACAACGTCATAGCCCTTTTGCAGTAGGACTTTGGTGGTGTGGCTGCCAATATAGCCTGCACCACCCGTTACGAGGATTGTTCCCATGGTCTAATTACTCCCAATACGACTCTTAAAAATCTGTCTTACCGCCGAACTCCCATACAAAAAATAGAGTATTTTGGGTAGACTCAGTGGACTGAACGAAATGCATGAGTTCGCGACGTGGCTGGTGTTGCTTCTCGTCGGAATTTCGGGCAATCAGCCGCATTATACTTTGCGACCTGCATCTAAGTCAAATCGTGGTTGCGATTTGTGAATTTGAAATACAACAGGTTTGGCATGGAAATTGCAGGTTACGTTCCATAGGTCGAGTTGCGTTCCTAATATTTGACCACGCCTTCGTAAATCAGTATTAAATCCGTGCACTTTTTATTTTCCCGCAGTAGTTTGGTTTGCCGATCTATGCTGCGACGTAACACTGCCCAGTTTTTGGTAAGGAGCCTTCCATGTCACGCCGCACACCGATCTTGCATCGGATTATCGAGTCGTTCTTTCGTCACTGGTTAATGTTTTCAACGATGGTGCTCATTGTTACCGCAATCACCATTTATGCAGTTGAGACACGAAACCAGACCTACCAGGCAGAGGCCCTCACCCAGGTTGTTAAGGAAGATACCAGCGTTCTTGGCGAGGACAACTCGCAGTCCTTCACGCCGCCAGCCCAGGTGAACGTAAATCACTTCAACGACCTGATCAACGACGACCTTCCCGGAGGATTCTTGGATCAGGCTCTTAAAAGCGCCGGTCTGACAACTCCCATTAATGTCGACCCAAGAGCGGAAGATCCTCGGTATGCTGCTTTACGAAAGCACTTGTCTGCAGCCCCACAGAGCGATACGCTTTTTTCGATCAACCTGACCTGGGATAACAAGGACGAATGTGAAGCGATCGTAAGCGCCCTGCAAAAGCAGTACATTGAAGAAGTAGGCCTGGACGAATCCGCGCAGGAGACCGCTACAGGCCGGTTCCTGGATACGCAGATCTCCGACTATGAGGATCGTTTGCGTAGGGCGGAACAAGCCCTTATCGACTACAAGTCCAATAATCAGGGTGAAACACCGGAACAACAGAGCGCTGCTGTCGGTCAGTTGACTACGCTGCAGGCTCAATTGGACGAAGCGCAAATTACGGCACGCGATGGCCAGTTGAAAATCGCTGCTCTTCAAAATGAAATCGGACAGGTCAAGCCCATTTCTCTGCTGTCCCGCGAAGAGACGATCAGTCCGCTCCAAGTCCGCCTGGACGATTTGAAAGTTCAGCTCGATGAATTAAAGGCTAAGTACACGCCAAGCCATCCCGAAGTCATCGCCAAACAGCAGGAAGTCGACAGCCTCGAGCAGATGATGAAGCAGAAGGAAAAGGAAAATTCTCCTGAAGCAGCCTCAGTCACCAGCGACAAACTTGCCGATAACCCTGAGTACGGCGAACTCAAAATGCAGCAAACGGATGCAACGATAGCTTCCGAAACGCAGCAGGCTGAAATTCAGAATCTTCAAACCAGAATCACTCAGTATCAGGGTGAAATCAAGAAGATGCCTGAAGCCGAAAAGGAGCTTACGGATAAGACAAGAGCTTATGGCATACTTAAGGACATGTACGACAAGCTTCTTACAGAGCGTGAAGACATCCGCCTCAAAGGGAATTTGGACAAAGTCTCCGCGAGTTCGACGCTTAGCCCCATTGGATTGGTTTTTGCAGAGCCTACTCTAAGTACCGGTAAAAAGATGATGCTTATCATCGGCGCCGTCTTCCTCGGAATCACAATAGGTGTCATAGCACTTATATTGACCGAATGGACCGACAATACGCTAAAATACGAAGGGGATACCGAACTCCTCCTTGGCGTACCTGTATTAGCGCTGTTGCCCGATGCTCCAGACCTTCGATACATTCCTGGAGGAGGCACCCATAAGGGGCGCAAGTTGTTGTCAGCGGGAACTAACGCGCCTGGCGGCGCGCTTCCAGGGCCGAACAATCAAGGCAGTTAGCAATTTTGCCGACCCGAATCGATATGCACTTTAGGACCTTTTGAAGGGAAATCCGTACATTATGACAGAAGTCGCACCCACGACACCCGCTTCACAGGAACCGGTTTCAACAACGATAGACCCATCGGCGGCTAACTGGCAGCATCGCGTCTTAACACCGGAAGACGGCAGTGGAGCGATCAGTCGACTCGAGCCGGAAACTATCGGCACGTCGCTTGAGGCCCAAACTCCTCAATTTAATGTACGAATCGAACGCACGCCTATCGAGTTCGCCCACCTATATGCGGCCCTGGAACGTCAGGTTGCCGGCATGGGTGATCTAACCCTGATGACCCACGAAACACTGGGCGCAGATCGTCCCTACGTCCTTGGAATTACGAGTGCGGTGGAAGGCGAAGGTAAAACCAGCGCGGCAATGCACCTGGCAATGACCGTCGCCCGCCATACCTTTAAACGCGTTTGTCTGATCGATATGAGCCTCGGAAACGGCGACCTCGCAGAACGACTGGGAGTTCCTGCCACGGAACATGGGATGGTTTCTGCGCTGGAAGACACGGATAACGTCGTCCCAACGTTGCAGTTGTCCGGATGCGATAACCTTGTCGTCATTCCTGCCGGAAAGGCCCCCCGAAATCCGTATAAGCTTGCACGATCGCCACGCGTCGCTCAGATGATGATCTCGGCCCGGCATAGTTTTGACGTGGTTGTCGTCGATCTACCGGCTGTATCTACGGACAATGCCCTCCCGCTTGCGCGCCATGTCGACGGCCTGATTCTGATTGCACGGGCAGGAGTGACCCCAACTCACGTTGTATCAAGAGCCATCGATGTGCTTGGCCGCGATAAGGTCATTGGCGTAGCTCTAAATCGAGTGCAGTCCTCAGTACCCTCCGCCATTCAGCGCTGGCTTGCCAGGGTTTAGCCTTATGCTCTCCGTAATGGCTGCATTGCTGTTGTGCTGCGTGGGTCTGGTCATTGCGCTTAGTATCTCCTATTTGCTTATACTCCTGTTTGCTGCTGCATGGGCGCCGAAGAGACTAGCACCGGGCGGAACTCCGGCAGAGAAATTCGTCGTCCTCATACCTGCCCATAATGAGGAGATGGTTATCTCTGGCACTCTTCTAAGCCTGAGCAAACAGGATTATCCGCAAGACCTCTTTGAAGTTGTCGTAATTGCAGACAACTGTACGGATACGACGGCCGAGATTGCGGCGCGTTTCGGTGCGACAGTGCTCGAGCGAACTAATACCAATGAACGAGGCAAGGGGTACGCTCTTGACTGGGCATTTCAACAACTCATAGCCCGTGAACACCCCGCGGATGCGTTTGTCATCGTAGACGCCGATACGTGGGTAGCTCCGAACTTTCTAACCACCGCAGCTAATCACCTTACGGATCGCGGAGGATGGTCGACTCTCTATGCCCTTCAGGGGCGATATGGAGTGGAGAACTTTGGTGACGGCTGGCGTACAGCCCTCATGAGTGCCGCTTTTGATCTGTTTAACCATGTAAAACCCAGTGGCCGTGAAGCGCTAAAGTTAAGCGTAGGTCTTAAGGGGAACGGGATGGTTTTCACTCTGCCGCTTATGAGAACTGCTCGCTGGAGCGGAGCCTCCATTACGGAAGACATTGATTTTGGAGTCTCCCTGGCCAGGGAGCATCGCTTACGGGTTGCCTATGAGCCGGAAGCGGTAGTGAAAGCGCAAATGCCTGCCACATCCCAACAAGCAACAAGTCAAAGACGACGGTGGGAAATTGGCAGGTATGAACTGGTTAAACAAAAGGCCTTGCCGCTGCTGCGGGAAGGACTGGCCGCCAGAAACACACTTCTGCTCGACACGGCATGCGATTTGATGATAGTCCCGATGGGAGAACTCGTTGCACTTTCGGTTCTTTGGTCCGTCGGAACACTGGTCGCCTTCCACTTGATGTGGCATGCTTCAATGGCCGCGGCTTATATCCTTGTCGGGGCTTGCTGGACTGGACTTCTGGTCTATATTTTGTTCGGCCTCAAGGTTGCCGGGGCGCAGAGAGCGGCGTATCTAGCTCTGTTGTCCGCACCTGTATATATTATCTGGAAGCTGCTGTTGTACGTCCCTGCCATTGCCTCAATATCCCGACGGAAAAACGCTCAGCAAGAAGAGTGGGTGAGAACCGAAAGGAAGGCGATTTCGAAAGACGGTGAAGTTACAAGATGAGTCTCATTTTGCCCATCATGATTATGGCCGTTGTAGTAGGACTGTTCGCCAAGCGGTTAACCCCTCCCGTATACTTCGGCATGGCGGTCTGGATTGTCATAGTGAGCGTTCACTACCTTCTCAAGAATTAAAAACACCAAGTGAACAATAGCATGGCCAAACTTATGGGGCTTAGATCGAATACTTTGAGCAAACAACCCGGTCAGAAATCGTTAAAGATAGCAAGCTGGATTGGGATGTTTGCTACCGCCGTCGTACTGGCGCTCATATGGGCTTACATCACACAACGCCCGGTTGTTATGGTTGTTGCTCGTTCGGCCTACCATGCATACAAAGCAAGAAATGCCGCACCACTCGCTGCAATCGTCGTCTACAGGGCGGACAGCCCAATCGTCATTTATAAAGGCGGGTTGGCGAGCGACTGGCAGGATTGGTCCTGGGCGAAGCATGACATGGCTGAAACCTCTGTTACCTACGATGCTCCAAAAGCAATTTCAATGGTTCCAGCTGCAGCTAAGGGACTCTATTTTCATCATGGAACATTTGGCACCGATGGGTATGGCGATCTGCAGCTTTATGTCTGCCACCCAGGGCAAATTAAGGTTCTCGCTGTAGACGCGGATACGAAGTTCAATACGGCTGTTTCATTGCAGAAGTATCTTATAGGAGCTGCCTCTAAGGGCTGGTTCCTGGTTCAGATTCCCCTGCGTGATCTGGGGGTGCCGGGAAGCAGAGGCCGAATTAGCGGGATAGTATTCCAGTCTGCCACGCAATCCATACAACTTCCGATGTATCTTGATGACATCACTCTGGTTCCAGATATCTCGCTGCCGGAGCCGCCAACGAATATCACTGTCCCTGTCAGCATAAATTTGCACGCGGATGTCCACCCTATATCCCCTTACATCTACGGCTTGGCTCAAGCGCCCGGCGAAGAAATCCAGGACCTGCATACCCCACTAAACCGCTGGGGTGGGGAAGACAAAACTCGCTATAACTGGGTTCAGGGCAATGCAGAAAACGCGGCCAGAGACTACTTCTTTGCGAACAAGCCTGCCATCTCCGATGTCACGGCTCAGGGTCCGTCTTCAGCCGCAGATTACTTCATAAATTCAAACCTCAATTATCGATGCCGCACCCTAATTACTATTCCTACCATTGGCTGGGTGGCTGCTAACGATAATGTTTCGGTCCGGTCTATCGACGTGCCGTCAAGCAGCGGCCCCCCTCTAAAGACCGTAGATGGCGCTATAGAAGGATACGACCCGACGAAGAATCGGGAAATGACAAGTGTTCCTTCCTTTGCCCGTAAGCCAGGGCCGTTTTCCGACACACCGTCCACCGAGGGACCTGTGTACCAGGATGAGTGGGTTCACCACCTAGTTACACAGTTCGGGACCGCGAAGAACGGTGGAGTCGCCATCTACGCCATGGACAATGAGCCGGACGTCTGGGACGGTATGCACACCGATGTCCACCCCGCTCGCATGGGCTACGATGATATTCTTTCCATGTTTCTAAACTATTCCAGTGCTGTAAAGGACGTGGACCCAACGTGTGAAGTAACAGGTCCTGTGAGCTTTGGCTGGACTTCCCTATATTATTCGTCCCTAGATCGAGGCACGGACAACTTTAAGACTCATGCCGATCGGAACAACCATGGAGGCGTGCCCTTTATCCCCTGGTTTTTAAAGAAAGTGCATGACCACGATGTCAAAACAGGACATCGTTCCCTTGATGTACTTGACGTTCACAATTACCCTCAAGGGGGTGGAGTCTTTTCTCCCGCTGTGGATCACGATACATCGGCCCTCAGACTCCGCGCAACCGCTTCACTGTGGAATCCAAAATATGTGGACGAATCCTGGATCGGGGCGCCTGTTGACCTGATACCGCGCCTCAGAGATTGGATAAGCGACAACTACCCAGGAACTAAAATTGGAATTAGTGAATGGAATTTTGGAGCGGAGAATTCGATCAATGGAGCGCTGGCCATTGCGGATGTTCTTGGCATCTATGGGCGCGAAGGCGTTTACCTAGCTAACTTTTGGGCATATCCGGAAAAGGATAAGGCTGGGTATCTTGCCTTCAAACTATTCACCAACGCCGACGACAAGGGGCACGGTTTCGGAGATACTTCCGTTCATGCGGTAAGCTCGGATACGAATAGTCTGTCTGTCTTTGCAGCTCGGGACAAGACAACGGGACTGCTTACGATTATGTTTGTAAACAAGCTCCCGAAAACGTCGATTACGGCCCCAATTATAATGTCTTCAGGGTTGGTCAACGATAGAATCGTGGACGACTTCCAATTGTCGGCAGACGCTCCCTCTGATATTCAGCATCTTACGGTACTTAGAGGCGTGGTCCCGAATGCAGTTACCTTGCCTCCGTACTCAATCACGCTGTTCCGCATCGCAACTGGAGACGATTCAAATTGAATAACCCACGGATGGTCCCATTACGACGACGGGATATAATGTCGGTGCCAACCGCCGACGACTTTGCACGCAATGCCCGCACAGCGCGTTTGAAAACCGGACTCTTTTGTGGATTTCTAGCCCTTGTTTGCGCGGGGCTATATACGGTATCCCAATTTGACACCCTGATCATCCCAAACATTTTAATTATTGCCATTATGCTTCCGATCCTTCTCTGGAAGTTTCCGAAGTTTTCGCTTTACTTCCTGTTTTTCGCGATCTGCTTGTTTGAGATAATCCCCTTAGGCCTAAACGAAATACCTACAACACTGATTCCGTTCTTCTGGAATGTCAATACTATTCTGCAGGTGTATGCTGGAGCCTCCGACGCGCACGAGTTCCCTCTCAACATGTTCGAGATCTTTATCATTGTTGCAGGGGCTGCTTCGCTTATTCGCTCTGTCTATACCGGAACGGCAAAACTCAACTCCGGACCATTGTTCTGGCCGTTGTTAGGGTATGAAGCTTTTGTCGTCTTTGGGTGGATACACGGCCTGTTTACGGGAGGAGACTTTAAGATATCCCTTCAGGAAGTGCGGTCGCAATTCTATCTGATCCTCGCTTATGTTATCGGCGTAAATTCAGTCCAAGATAAAGAAACCGTACGTAAGTTGCAGTGGGCCATGGTCTTGTGTATTGGGTTGAAGGGACTTTTCTATACACTGTGCAGGTTCACCCTGTATGCCGGACAGCCAGTACCGGATCAGGGTGTTGGTTCGCACGAGGAATCCTTTTTCTTCAATTCGTACATCATTTTCTTTATTGTCAGTATCGTCTACAGGCCCTCAAAGGCGCTGTTCTATACGACAATAGGCTTCCTGCCCTTAGTGATTCTAGGCAACCTGGCCTGCAACCGCCGAGCTGGTACAGCCGCCCTGATTATAGTCTTACCTATTATGATTGCGGTTTTGTACAAGAATTTGCCGAAATCTCGTAAGATGATCGCGGTTGTCGCCCTAAGCTTTGCAATCCTATCAACAGGGTATTACCAAGTTTTTAAGAACAGCGGTAGTATGATTGCTCAGCCGGCCAGAGCGGTTAAATCGCAATTTGATCCCGACGAGCGTGATGCAAGTTCAAATGCCTATCGGGACGCGGAAAATCAAGACCTGATGGCGACGATCAAGCTCGATCCAATTCTCGGCTATGGCTACGGAAAGCGTATGCTGCACGCTGTACCCATTGCGGATATCAGCGCATTGTATGAATTTTGGGACGTTGTTACCCACAATCAAATACTTTGGATCTGGATGCGTGTTGGAACTATTGGGTTTACCGCTTTCTGGATTGCCGTATGTTCATGTATTATTTTTGGAATCCAAAGGGCGACAAACCCCGATGTTGATTGGGAGCTTCAGGGCATTTCCCTATACACCGTTCTTGTGTTTTCCATGCTCATTGTCTTTGGTCTGTTAGATTTGCAGTTGTCGAACTTCCGAGACATGCTCTTTGTCGGGATTTGGTTAGGAATACTGGCAGGTTCTGCACGCTTTAATACAGTGTCGGATAATACAGCGACTGCAGTTGATGATATTCCAGCAAGCCCATTGTCAACCCCGGAGCGAACCAGACATCTGCTCACCGGCGGTAGAACCGGCTACGGGAGAACTCGTTGAGTGATCGACCGGGGACAGCACGCAATGTGCTTTTAATGTTCCTTACTCAGTTTGCTTCCTGGGCCGTTACCTTCGTTGTAATGATCTACGTTCCTCGCTATCTTGGGGCAGCAGGTCTTGGCAAACTTACCTATGTTTCCAATACCGTAGGATTGTTCGGAGTGCTCGTCACTTTGGGCACGGGAAACGTCATAATCCGGAGCGTATCCAGAGATAACTCTACGGCTCCCTCATATCTGACAAACTCCTATGCGCTATGCTTGCCGTTGGCTGTCATTGCAGGCTTCATGGCCTATTCTTTCAGTTTCTTCGGGCACTATAGCCCATCCACCAGGGTTCTACTTGCCCTGGCTGCGATATCTCTGTTTACGGGTGTATTCTCTGGCGTAAACTACAATATCCTGCAGGGCCTCGAACGATTCTCGAAGCAAAACCTAGTTGCCTTAGTAGAAAAATATCTCAATTCGTTACTTCTCTTGGGTCTTGTTTTCCTCAAGGCAAAGTTGTGGGTGCTGGTACTGATTGGACCCGTGAGCAACGTCGTTGCCGCAGTATACTCGTCGACTTATCTACGTGATGTCTTTGCTGCAGCCAAGCCTCCGCATGTTAAGCAAATAAGGGAAATGGTTAACGTAGGATTACCCTTTCTCGGGTTTGCTATTTTTCGCCAATTGTACGGTCAAACGGATCCGCTGATCATTCGTTTTGTGTCGACCTTTCAGGCCGTCGGCTGGTATGCAGCAGCCGCAAAGCTTATTGGCGCGACAATGATCTTTCCCGTCTCCGTTTCGACGGTTATGCTTCCGGTTATGTCCCGACAGTTTCAAGTCGACCGCCAGCAGTTTGACGCATCCGTGTTCCGCTTTTACAAATTAATGGTTCTGTCCAGCTTGCCCATTGCCTTGCTTACTGTTGCTTTTGCCAGGCGTTTCATTTTACTGCTTCACTACGGCCCATCATTTGCCAACTCTATTCCCGTGCTGCAAGTGGGAAGCATTGCTCTTGTTTTCTTTTTCGTTGCTATGCCTTTCGGCAGCGCGGTGATCGCGACAGACAAGCAGGTCCAGCTCATGCAGACAGCGATCATTGCGGCAGTGATTTTCATACCCACGTGTTTTCTGGCCTCAAAGCTGACAGGTCAATACATGGGCAATGCAGCCCTGGGTGCGACCGTAAGCGATGCCATAGTCGAAATGGTGATAATTACCTGCTATATTCGAGCTTTACCGACGGGATGTGTTACGAGTATGTATCTGAAGTACGCGTTGCGCTGTGGGCTTGCCTGCGCTCCCATGGGGGCGCTCCTGTGGCTAGGCTTGAAATTGCGTGGTCTTGACTTGCTCGTAGGACTCGGTGCGATAGTTGCGTATGCTGCTGCGGCGTATATGCTTGGCTGTATCCAACAAGAGGACATCCAGTCGGTTAAGAATATGATCTCAGCGAAGATGGGAAGAACGAGTTCTTAGTTCTTCGTAGAATTGTTCAAGACCATCCACCACAGTCGGCCAGCTGTACTTTTCTTCAACAAGAGTCCGGCCGGCGCTCCCCAGACGTTGACCTAGATCTGGTTCGTCTAGCACTTTAAGCACCTCATCCGCAAACGATGCTGCGTCGTTAGCTATGAGTATGTGCTTGTCGTGTAGAACATCAATTCCCTCGCACCCTAAAGCCGTAGAAACCATCGGCCTTGCCATCGCCAAACCTTCCAGGACCTTTAGTCTGGTGCCGCTTCCCATACGCAGAGGAACAACAAGGGCTCCTGCAGTCTGAGCATAGGGCCGCACGTCAGGAACTAAGTCTGTCACCACGACATGCCGACTGGCAAGTCTGCGAATTTCCTCTGGAGGGCCGGCCCCAACAATAGAGAATACGACATCCGGCCGTCTTTTATGGATTAACGGCAAAATGTCGTTCACCATAAATAATGCGGCGTCGATATTGGGGCGGTACCGCATAAGCCCTGTCAACACAATGCTGTTGCGGTCTATTTCTGTAGCTTCAGGTTTGAAAAAATCTATGTCCACCCCGTTTGGGCCGCAGGTTACAGGCTTTCCTGGGCACATTTCGGAAAACTGCGATCGCTCAGGCTCCGATGTGAGCACGACACCATCTGCACGGTCCCAAAACTGCTTCTCTTCGCGCTGAAATTTTACAAACTCCGCCCAGCTGAACAACCGCCGCACCAGAGAACGTTCCGTTTGGTACATGCGCTGCAGAAGCATGTATTCTATATTATGTTCATCGAGGACGAGAGTAGAGTCCGAAGCCAAATTCAAGCTGGCAAGGTGGCTCGATTCAACTTGTATAATGTCAAAGTGCTCTTGATTTATGAGTTCTGTGAACTTGGCCTGCAGAGCCTTGGATTTCAGGCTTGACTGCAGAAATGACTTTGGATGAAACAGGGACAAGAGCTGAGCATACCTGCGCTGATTTTTCTGTTCTCCAGGAACAGCGTGTACAGCTTTGCAGTACTTCCGCATCGTGTTGATATCTTCTTCTTGATTTTCTTCGGCAATAGTCAAGAGTGTTACTTCGTGACTTTTTCCCAAATTTTTAGCAATTTGAAAAACTCGAATGCCGAAGCCCCAATGCGGAGGGTAAGGGAGCGAGGGGGTTATAATCAGAATTTTCAAAAATTGAATCTATTTCCAGTGCTAACTGTCGTAGTGGCCTTCCATAAACCGAGCGGTCCGAAATGCCCCTGAACTTCTGTTGCTTTGCAATAGCTATTATACACGGCGAGCGGTCAATATTGGAGTGGCGCAAGGAACCAAGCAGAGTTCCACGGGGGATTTATCAGGGACGCTTTACGGTGGAGGCGATAATCTTTTCTATTCGGCTGCAGTAGGCTTCGAGACTATACTCCTCTTCCATGCGCCGCCGCGCCGCCGCGCCAATGTCTGCAATTCGATCCGGATCGGCAAGCAGCGTCATCAGTATTTCTCGCAGTGCTGCCGGATCTCTGACTGGCACATAAAATCCAGTTTCTCCATGTACGATAAAGTCACTCTTTGAATCTGTGTGCGTGGAAATTACACATTTGCCCATGGCCATTGCTTCGGCAATCACAGCATAACCGCAGGCGTGTTTCGCTGTGTAGAGAGGCACAACTACAACCGCAGCGCGGGAATAAAGATCGCGCAGGGAAACGTAGTCTCCATATGATCGGGCCTCAACATGTGATGGTATGTCGTCGTGTGCAATGTCCACTGTGGTGGGAAACCAGGCGCTGTCCACGGCAATAACGACACCTAGAGACAGGCCTTCAGATGCCTGCACCAGAGTCTTATAGTCGCGGCTTGCTGTTCCGGCGCTGGCAATAACTGGGGACTCGTCACTTTTTTTCGGCTTGAAAAAGTTGGTGTCTACGCCATAACCAGGATTGTGAACGCGATGCTTCGGGATTTCAAAGTCTTCGGTCAATTGCCTGCGCAGGCTCTCAGACAAACACAGGAAATGTACGTGTGGAGTTCCGTGGAGCAGCTTTGCAAAATGCCGGAACTTTTTTGAACCAAAATACGAGCCATGGATGATTATGAAAACCGGAGTTGTATGCCGTCGGGTAAGCAGCCCCAGTGCCATGGGAAAGCCGATATCCTCGCCGCTCACCAGGATGGCATCGTATTTGTGAGCATGCTCAATCACGCGGGCAGCCAGGGCAAACGGCTGCTTGTTACAACGACGCCACAGCTTAACCCATCCGGACCTGCTGTCGGGAAGGTGCTTGAACGTTATTATATCGGCCTGATTACGGGATAAGAAAGTATGGTATTCCACACGAGGGTGTTGGCCAGCCTCCACGCGTTCGGCTTGCCCTGGGACCGCTTCTCCGCCCATAACATAGGCAATGCGAAATGACGCGCAAGGGCTGTCTTTCAACGCGTCCTGCTCACTATTCTCGGCTTCGTGCAACACCCTCATAACTATTCTGAACCCTAACATGAATGAGCAGCGCGCTTCCACGCCGCGCACAACCACAGCCCCGCCCCTATTTCCGTCAATCGTGGAGTTGCTTCCTTACTACTGCAGGGTTGCCTTCGGCCAGCGAATTGGGCGGTAAGTCCTTCTTGACCACGGCGCCTGCAGAGACAACGGAACGTTTCCCGATCGTGACACCGGGCAGCACCAAACAGTTCATTGCAATCCACACACCGTCCTCAACAATAACGGGCTTTGGGCTTACAACCGGATGCATTCTGCACGGCCCCGTACCTATTGAATGGGTTGCGGTATACAGCGTTGAATAGGGTCCAACGGAGACATTGGATCCGATACGTATTTCGTCATCCAGTCCGAAAGTAACTCCGTGTCCAATGAATGTACCTGGTCCAATGTGCAGCCGTTTTGGGAAATTTCCAGACCCAACAAACGTTAGTCTGCCAAATATTCCCACACCACGCGATATATCACAACCGGCAAATCTGTAAAGAGTAGCTCTTGGCGAGGACATACATTGATCGGGCAGTAGTGAAGCCATCCATGTCCAAAACAGATAGCGCGGTCGAAACCGACGGAACAAGCCCTGGAGTTCCCGCAGAAATAAACCCATGTTACCTCAGGCACTGAGCCCAAACCTCACACCGCAGATTGCAGCATTTCACCAAGAATTAAGTGAATTGTACCCTACAGACGTTAAGACCCATGAAAGATTAGTCTTCGGCGGCCAGATCTGGGTGCAAGCTCAGAAAATAATGTATAATCACTCGGTAGTCTTGATTTATTGATCAGCCTGTTAGCGCGCCGCATGTAATGGGACGGATACAAGCCTGCTGAAATCGAACGTCGTCCCTGGTGCCTTGGGCAGGAGTGTTTATCAATTATGCGTGGTATTGTTCTAGCTGGTGGCAGCGGTTCGCGTCTTTATCCGGTAACACATGCTGTTTCTAAACAGCTTTTGCCGGTATATGACAAGCCGATGATCTACTACCCGCTCTCGGTACTAATGTTGTCCGGGTTGCGTGATATACTGCTAATCTCCACACCTTACGATCTTCCTCAATACGAACGCCTCCTTGGTGATGGCTCACGGTTTGGCATAAACCTTACCTATGCAGAGCAGCCTCGTCCCGAGGGACTGGCGCAGGCATTTGTCATTGGTAAGGACTTCTTAAAGGGTGGCCCTGCCTGCCTCGCCCTCGGTGACAACCTCTTTTATGGTCATGGCTTTGTAGAGCAACTCCAAACAGCCGCTCAACGATCCAACATGGCCACCATCTTCGGATACAGAGTCGCCGATCCCGAGCGCTATGGTGTTGTAGAGTTCGATGGCAATGGTCGAGCCGTCTCTCTGGAAGAAAAACCCACACTACCTAAAAGCGACTACGCTGTTGTTGGCCTATATTTCTACGACGATCAGATTACGGATATAGCTGCCCAAATTAAGCCCTCCGCGCGCGGTGAATTCGAAATTACCGATGTCAATCGAGAGTATTTGCGCCTTGGGCGCCTTCATGTCGAGCGTATAGGAAGAGGTGTCGCGTGGCTAGACACGGGAACACATGAATCCTTGCTGGATGCCGGAACCTTCATTTCGGCTATCGAAAAGCGACAGGGACTTAAAGTCGCATGTCTCGAAGAGATAGCCTTCCAGCGTGGATACATTTCAGCCGAAGATCTCGTGTCTCAGGCGTCAAAAATGGGGAAGAATAACTACTCTCGGTATTTGCTGAATCTGGCCGAGGAAGGGATATCGGAGACTGGATCGCAGCTATGACGTTTACTCAGACAATTCTTCCGGGCGTCTTTATCATAGAGCCTGAAGTCTTTGCCGACGAGCGCGGATACTTCATGGAAAGCTTGAGGGTTGAACGGCTGGAAGCAAACGGAATCCATCAGCCTTTCGTCCAAGAGAACCAATCGGGAAGTCAGCGCGGGACGCTTCGGGGCCTTCACTTCCAATTACGCCATCCCCAGGCCAAGCTTTGCCGTGTGGTTTCGGGCGAAGTCCTCGACGTCGCTCTGGATATTAGAACGGGTTCGCCAACATTTGGCCGGCATGTTTCCGTGGTGCTTTCCGCCGAGAATAAAAAGCAAATCTATATTCCTCGAGATTTTGCCCACGGTTTTGTGGTCCTGAGCGAGTACGCTGAGTTTCTTTATAAATGCGACGACTACTACGATCCCACCGACCAGCAAGGAATTGCCTGGGACGACCCGGACCTCGCAATTGACTGGAGTTTAAAGACAGATTTTATACTCTCCGCTAAGGATCTGCAAAACCCGCTTCTTAAGAGCCGTAGTTCGACAGACCTTCCCAGGTATCAAGGATGAATCAGAAAATGGACGATCGATTTTCTTCCGGTGAGCTGCGCCTTCTCGTTACAGGCGCCGCCGGATTCATTGGCAGCAGCTTTGTTAGAACCATGCTTGCTGCCTACCCCGACGTGCGCATCGTGGTGCTGGATAAGCTCACTTACGCCGGCAATCTCGAAAATCTTAAAAGCGTGGAAAACAACGCTGCCTACCGATTCATCCAGGGCGATATCTGCGACCGGGATCAAGTCCAGGCCTCTTTCGACCTTGTTGCGCGTGAATTCGGGGGTCCGGCAGACGCCGTCGTTCATTTTGCCGCCGAAACCCATGTCGACCGCAGCATAGAAAACGCGTCCCTGTTTCTAACCACGAACGTTCTTGGGACCGAAGTTATTCTCGATGCATCCAGGCGGAACAAGGTGGCGCGCGTCGTCCACATCTCAACCGACGAAGTGTACGGATCCCTGGGTCCCGACGACTCCTTCCGTGAGACCACCCCAATCGCCCCAAACAGCCCCTACGCGGCCAGTAAGGCTGCCTCGGACCTCATTGCCCGTGCTTATCATGAAACGCACGGCCTGCCCGTCGTTATCACCAGGTGCTCGAACAACTACGGTCCCAACCAGTTTCCAGAAAAGCTTATTCCGCTCATGATCGCCAATGCCCTCGAAGATCGAGCCCTGCCGGTCTACGGCGATGGCCTCAATGTCCGAGACTGGATCTATGTCGACGACCACTCAAGAGGCGTGGATTTCGTGCTGCGCCACGGACGAGACGGTGAGGCTTATAATCTAGGCGGCCACTCGGAACGGACCAATATCGATGTTGTAAAGACGCTCCTTGGTCTGGTGAATAAACCGGAAACTCTGATCCGATTCGTTACAGATCGACCCGGTCATGACAGACGTTATGCCATGGATACCACCAAGGCCTCCCGTGAACTGAACTGGGAGCCGCTCGTCACCTTTGAACAGGGCCTGAAAAGTACTGTACAATGGTATCTAGACAACTCAGACTGGGTCTCAAAAGTTCGGTCTGGCGAGTACCAAAACTACTATCAGGGCATGTACGGCCATCGTGAAGACGTGAAACAGGCCGATGTCCGGTAGAATAGCTTGGCAGGCTTATTGCAAGGAGTATTACCGATGTACGGATTAGACCGTCTCGAAGAGGCGGCCGTTAAGGTTTGGAACGGTGTCGACTTCAGTCCCGCGGAAACCGCGCAGATTAAGAAGGCCTTTCGCGCCATACGCAAGCGGTGCTTGATCGCACTTTCGGCCATAACCATAGATGAAGTACGCAGCCAGTCCCTGGTCTACGCCGTGCTTGAGTTTGAAGCAGGCCGCTTGACGCTTGATGAATATCTGAGCGAAGTGGACTACAATTCGCGCTCAATCGCCGGTGCAAAGGGGCATATCTGCAAACTTCGGGAAAAAATGGCCTATCATCTGGCCTTTGCCGTCTTTGCCTACGCACATATCAAACCTTTCCGCAGAGTACCGAGCCTTGTTATCTCTGCCGAGTTTTTAAGACATATGGCAGCCCTGGAGACCCTTATTGCAAAGCACGATACCTGCGAGCTTAAGCAGCATGAGCGCAGCGTCCTTGCCGCGTGAATATAGATTAGAGGAAGCCCAGGCATGAAATTAGGATTTGCCCTGGAATATTCTCTAGGGCACATTACACACGCCGATAATCTGAAGCGGGTGCTTAAGAACGACTCGACCGTAGAACCTATTTATATCGATCTGCCTTATGATGGAATTGATGCGCCGTGGGCACGCCTGCCAGGCATTAGAAGCAATTGGTCGGCTCGTGCATCCGCTGCTGCCTTTCTGGGCCTGTCCTCGCACAAAAAAGACCTTGATGCCGCTCTCTTTCACACACAGGTAACATCCCTCCTGTCGTCAGGGTTTATGAAGACAGTTCCTTCGGTGATTTCGCTCGACGCCACTCCCCTGCAGTACGACACCATGGGAGCGTTTTACAACCACGCCCCAAACGCAAACTCCACGGTGGAAAACTGGAAAAAGGGACTGAACATAAAGGCGTTCCATGCGGCGCGCCATCTTGTCACCTGGTCGGAGTGGGCCAAACAATCGCTCGTGGCCGACTACCAGGTGGATCCGGACAAAGTCACCGTCATTCCTCCTGGCATTGACACCAAAAATTGGGACTTCACGCAGCGCCAAAAAAACAACGAGACAAACAAAACCCGTCTTCTTTTCGTGGGAGGCGACTTTGTGCGTAAGGGCGGCGACACGCTCCTTTCCGCAATGCGATCGTTATCCCCAGACCTGGGATTGGAACTCGATATTGTAACACGCGATCAACCCGACATCAGCGGATGCGGCATCGTCCGCGTTCACAATGGCCTTAAGCCCAACTCAAAACCACTTATGGATCTGTTCGCCGATGCCCACGTTTTTGTCTTTCCAACCCGTGGAGACTGCCTGCCTCTCGCGGTTATGGAAGCGCTCACTGCCGGACTTCCAGTAATTACGTCCGATGTCGGTGCTCTTTCGGAAGCTGTCACCGATAAAAAAACAGGGCTGGTGATTCCCTCCGACGATGTGGAAGCACTTCGCAATGCCATTTCTTACCTTGCCGCAAACCCGCAGGAACGCGCGAGCATGAGCCTCACAGCACGAGCGGTAGGCCTGGAGCGTTTCGACGCGGTCACTAACTATCAACGTCTCGTTCAAGTCGTAAAGTCTGTGGCCAGGTGATCATTTGGAGTCTGTTAGACCATATTCACGCTATTAACTCTTTGCCTAGCCGGTTAATTGCCCTTAACGGGTAAAATACGGTTTGCAGACCCGAATGAATATCCTTCTCCTAATCCCTAGTGTGTTGAAATCCGGCCTGGAAGATCAGATTCAACAACGAACCCATCCTCGCATGGACTACAACGCCCTTGCACAGGGGCTGGAAACCGGCGGAGAACATAAAGCTGTACTTCTTGGATACGAAGAGGTTCAAGCCGATACACGCTTTTTGGTGAGCATGGCCCGTTCCATCTGCGGCCTTGACCCGGCGCTTGCAGTCCTTGGCTATTTGGAGCGCAGCAAGTACGAAGCTATATTTTCAAACGGTGAGAATATTGCAATTCCTCTCGCTCTTTTGCTGAAGTTCTGTCGAATGCGCCCGCGCCATGTTACAATAGGACATAGGTTGTCGACCGGTAAAAAACGCCTGTTTTTTACGCTTGCAAAAGTCCAGCGGCAAATCGACGTCATTTTTGTCTACGCAACAACGCAGTTGCAATTTGCCGTCGCCCGGCTTGCAGTGCCCGCTCAGCAAGTCCGCTTGATCGCATTTCATGCCGACGATGTGTTTTTCGCTCCGCAAGCGGCAGGGGATGTGGCGCCCCAAAGCCCGTCTAACGGGCATAGCAGCGAGAAGCAAATATGTTCTGCCGGCTTGGAGTGGAGAGACTATCCTACACTGATCGATGCTGTATCCGATCTGCCAAACTTGAGAGTCCGGTTAGCCGCAGCGTCGCCGTGGTCCAAACACGCGAATGAGACCGCTAACCGACAATTGCCCGAGAATGTGGACGCGCGGAGGTACGAGTACCTAGCGCTGCGCGACTTGTATGCCGAATCGGACTTTGTCGTCGTCCCACTCTATGAAAATGACTTTCAAGCCGGAGTAACGACTTTGCTCGAAGGCATGGCGATGGGCAAGGCCGTCATAGTCACGCGAACAACCGGACAGACAGATGTTGTAATCGACGGAGAGACCGGACTGGAAGTAAAGCCGGGAGACTCAGCTGCCTGGAAAGCGGCGATTCAGCGATTGTCGGAAGATGCTGCCCTTCGGAGCCGATTAGGGGCTGCAGCACGGCAGTGGGTGGAACAAAACGCCACTTTAGACCGCTGGGTGTCCGAGATAATTAAGGGGCTTTCCGACTAGCCAGCTCATTTTCACAATACAAACCCGGACCGGATTTGCGCTTTACCGGTTCGTAATAGGAGTCCATTCTTTGAAAGCCATAGTAACCTGGGTCGCCATCTGTGTGGCCATTCTCTCTCTCATTGGAAATGTTGTTCTGTATAAGAGATATTCTACGTCGCATCCAATCGTACGGATTGGCAAAGATGTCATTACCAAAAAGGCATACTACGACACTATGGAGTATCAGGCAGGCACTCAGGTAATCAAAAAACTGGTGTACACTGTATTGATAAGACAGGCCGCAACCGCAGCCCACGTTATGCCAACCGTTGCGGACATCGACAATAGAGTTCAGGAAATTCAGCGAACCAACCCACAAATGCTGGCCATGGCCAATAGTAATCCTGGTCAAATGGTGCAGGTTCGGGACGATCTGAAGACGGATATCGCGCTGGAAAACGTCCGAATCAAGGATGTTACCGTCAGTCCTGCCGAAATTCAAGCGTACTACAACCTTCATAAGCAGCAGTTTACGCTTCCGCAGCAGGTGCAGACGACGATGGTCGTAACCACAGACGCCGTCGATGCTGGTACAGCTACACTGCTCCTGCAGCAGGGTTTGACTGAAGACGTTATTGCTCGGCAGCCGCGCATGCATGTCGCAGGTGTAAACGGCTTCGCGGTAAATGTAAATGCGCTCGATGTCGAGGATCGTAATAAAGTAAGCAAAACCGTATTCGCGATGAAAGACGGAGATATTGAAACTGTCCCGGTACATGGAGCATTTCTTACCTTCAAAGTAAAACATGCGGCGCCTAACGGAGTGCCCCCCTTGTCCACAATCCTGGATCAGGTCACAAGGGCGGCAAAACTTGAGAAGGCAGTGCCTCCCACGGTAGAAATTGCCCTGCTCTATCAGGCGGCCAAGCCACAGTTCGACTCGACCCAATACTCGGATCAGTTCTCCGACATTGCAAACTATAAGACGACCCAATAAGAGCGGGTAGGGAGAATATAGACGTGTCCACTAGCAGCGACAATCAGATTAAAGGGGACTCCAAGCCGGTTCTGGAACCGCAAGGCTTTTTGGCCGGCTGCGACTGGCTCACCCTGCTTCCGTTCGTTGTTGCAGTGGCGCTCCTCGTGTTCCTGTCGCTCCCTGTTCTTTCAGACTGGTATTGGGAATATACCAAGCCAGAATCCTACTACGCGCATGCACCAATCATTCCCTTCATATGTGGGCTAATGCTCTGGTACAAGCGAGACGAACTTAAAGCGGTTGCCAAGGCCCCGGACTATAAAGCGATCCCGTTCCTGGCCTTGTCCCTTGGCCTCATGATCTTCGCTATAAAGGAAGAACTGGAAGCCGTGCGGTCTACCGCATTTCTTGCGTCAATTACCATAAGTATTTGGCTTGCATTGGGGCCGCGTTTTGTTCGTGCCGCTGCCTTTCCCATTGCTTTTCTCTGGCTCATGGCTCCGCTTCCTGGTCCAGTGCTGAACGACTCTACATTGCACCTTCAGATGTTTTCCACGAAGTTTGCTGCAGACATCCTGAGATTGCTGACTTTCCAGGCCGTACGGGTAGGCAACATCATCAATATGGAGAACTTTTCTCTCTTTGTAGATGTCCCCTGTTCAGGCTTCAAACTGTTTTTGTCCTATCTAACGTTCAGCGCCGCGTTCGCGTATCTGGTTGATGGTCCTGTGATAAAGCGGTTTTTGCTGTTTTTTCTTACCATCCCTCTTAGCCTGATCGTAAACGCCGTCCGCATCGCGCTTATTGGAGTTGTAGGGGATGTCTTCTCCGCAGATGCAGCACACGTCTTTCACGACTGGAGCGGAATAATTACCCTTGTTCTGGGCTTCGTCGTACTCTTTTCTCTAGCAAAGGGCTTTGGATGCCGCAAGTTCGCCGGGTGGGATATCTTTTAGTCGCTCTCTTTGTAGCAGCGATAGTCTTTTCCAAAGTCTGGAGCCCGCCGGCGCCAGTCCCATTCGTTGGGATTGCGTCGGCGCAAGTTCCGCTTACAGTCGGTCATTTTGTGTCGTCCGGCGACTATAAAATGGATCCTTCTGTGATGCAGGCGCTCTCAACGGCCGATGTCATCTCCCGGAACTACTCCAATGGGGCTAGTAAACTCGACTTTGTACTTATTGGAGGCACCGACCGCGGAGCATTGCACGATCCACGCTCATGTCTCGTAGGAGCAGGATGGAGTCTGGAAAACGATCACACAGAGGCCCTTCCAGGCACCAACGTAGACGTACGCTCCTGCCATGCTGTCGGGGCTCCAGGTATGCCTAGCTTTGATATCCTCTACTTGTACGTAGTTAATGGCCACGTGATTAACCAGCCTACTCAAATCCGTTTGTCCATGCTTGTAAGCGCTCTGCTGGGCCGCAGAAATACGCCCGTTTATTTTCTCCGTTTTATGGCTCAGGATGCCACTCAGGACACCGTCGATCCAGCCAGCCACGCACTGCTCCAAAGTTTTTCCGCTGCTATGTGGAACACAGTATCCAGGAGATTGGCAGCAGGATGAGAGTTCCAGTTACAGGGGTGGGGTTTGACGCCGTTACCATGCAGGAGACGGTAGAATGGATCCGCAACAGCGTTGTGGATAAGAGACTTTCCCGGTTTATATGTACCGGTAATCTCGACCATCTCGTTCTCTTAGACCGCGATCATGAGTTTCGAACAGTTTACGGTGCTGCGGATCTTGTTTTGGCCGATGGAGCCCCGGTCGTCTGGCTGTCTCGGCTCTCAGCCCGAAAAGATAGACCGCCCCTCCCAGAAAGGGTTGCGGGAAGCGATCTCTTTTGGGAAGTAGCCCGTCTTTCGCACGACGAAGGCTTGCGCCTCTTTTTTCTTGGCGGAGCCCCTGGTTCCGTGGAGAATGCCGCTCAGGCAGTTCGAAATCGATACAGCAATGCTGAGATTGCCGGAGTGTACTGTCCACCTTTCGAAACATTTTCCGATCTGGATGAGCAAGAGCGAATCCTGAAATTCATTCACGATGCTCGTCCCGATATTCTCCTTGTCGGATTGGGAGCCCCCAAACAGGAAAAGTGGATCTGCGCTAACCTGGAAACACTGCGGGTGCCCGTATCAATTGGGGTGGGGGGCTCGTTCGAAATGGCCTGCGGACACGTCCAACGTGCGCCCGTTTGGATGCGCCGGAATGGACTGGAATGGATGTTCCGCTTCGTTCAGGAACCAGGCAGGCTTTACAAGCGGTACTTTGTGAACGATGTCCCGTTCTTATTCAAGGCAGCCGTTGCAACCCTGCGCAATAAACAAACAACCTAATCTCACCTCGACAGGACCAGATTTAGCCCACCCACCAGCGCGAAAAATAGAGCGAGCCCGGCAAATAGATTTTGATTGATATGCCTGATAATCGCCTTTCCCGCCAATGCCCCAACCACTGCAAATGGAGATAGGGAAAGATCGAGCAGTAGTGAATGCACGTTTATCAAACCCAATCCCGCGCTGAAAGGCACCTTAAATAGGTTCATCAGCAGGAAATACCACGCACCTGTTCCTATAAATTCCATTTTCGGCAACCCAGCCGCAAGCAGATAAAGCGCCATAATTGGCCCTGCAGCATTAGCCGTCATAGTAGTGAAACCAGCAAGCAGACCAGTCGCATAAGTGACTGGTCTACTTAGTTTTGGCACGTCTGCAGTTACGGACGAGGCCGCGCGGGCATCGCTGCGCATCCGGACTAGCTGGAAAATGACGATAAGCACAATGATCGCGCCTATCATATGCTTCACGGTCAGGTTGTCTATGTAATGCAGAACAATTGTACCGGCGACTACCCCCGCAGCAGCCCACGGAAAGAGACGCAGGACATGACTCCACACAGCATGCCGTCTGAAAGCCGTAACCGCCACAACATCCGCGCAGATCAACAATGGCAGAACGGCGCCTGTCGACTCCTTTGCAGGAAGCACATGCGCAAATATTACTATGGTAAGGATGCTAACGCCGGAAAGCCCGGTTTTCGAAAGTCCAATGAGAAACGCCCCAAATGCCGCAAGCAGCCAGAGCCAGAGTGTAATGTGCAACGATTAAATCCAGATTAGTTTTCGATTTGTTCCTGACGCCGATTAGGCCGTCGAACCGTCCAGGCATGTTACCAGTTTATAGCCGTAACCACGTACTGTTTGCACATATTTTGGGTTGGCTTCATCTTTTTCTATCTTTTGGCGTAGCCGCCGAACATAAACCGCAAGCGCCTTAAGGCCCATTTCCGGGGCGCATCCCCATATTTCCTGAAAGATCCAGAGCTTGTCTAACGCAGTATCCTTGTGTCTCGCCAGTACAAGCAGCAGTTCAAATTCGCGGTCCGTTAATTTTGCGGGCACGCCATTTACCCGAGCGTCACGTATTTTCAAATCAACACAAAGATCCGGACCAATTTCTATAGCTTCCAGAGTGAGAGTTGGAGCATTGTAGTCCCGCGCCCTTCGGAGTTGGGCAGCGATCCGCGCAAGCAGTTCCGCGGGATCGAAGGGCTTTGTGACATAGTCGTCCGCTCCCGCCTGAAGGCCTATAACCTTTTCGGTCGAAGTGTTGCGCCCCGTCAGCATAATAACCGGGATACGGTGCCCCTGTTCTCTAAGATGACGGCACAATGAGAACCCATCGCGGCCTGGAAGCGTAACATCGATGAGAGCTAAATCGTACGAGACTTCTCCCATAAGATGCTCCGAAGCCTCTTCGACACTATGTGCTATGTATACAAAATAGTCGTCGCGAGAAAGTAAGCGCATCAGTGACTGAGTGATGGCTCTGTCATCTTCGACCACAAGAATTTTTCCTGCCATGCTATGATCCCTCCACGTCCAGATTTTCTGCTGGCTCATGCGTTGAAGCCGGCAGCCAGATAGAGAACTCCGTTCCGATTCCACTACGACTCGAGACTCGAATCGTACCGCCATGCGATTCCACAATCCGATTGGAAGAGAAGAGACCTAAGCCGGCGCCTTCTGTTCGGGTGGTGAAGAACGGGTCGAAAAGATGAGATTGGAATCCGTGAGGGATCCCATGCCCCGTATCGGCTATCTTAATGCAAACTCCCCCCCGGTTCGCCGAAGCCGACATCGTCAGCGTTCCGCCATGCTCATGCATGGCCTGCACCGCATTGATTGCAATATTAAGCAACACCTGATCGATTTGTACTTCATCCCCAGGCACCCGCGGCAAACGGCTAGGAACCTTCTTGCAGATCACCACATGCTCGGTAGAGGCCTGTGAGGCAATCGTTTCTATCGCGCGGTCTATCGCATCTTTAATATCTATCTCTGCTCGTTCCGACCTTGTTGGACGAGACAACGACAGCAGCCGATTTGTAAGCAGCGATAGCCGATCCACCTGCTTTTTCATCAATACAAACGATTCGCGGCGCGCCGCCGGATCATCCTGATCGGCAAGCGTCATTTCTATAGTCAGAGGAGTCAAAATGTTACGGATGTCATGTGCCACCGAAGCCGCAACCAGTCCCACCGCCGAAAGCTTTTCAGAATCCACCAACTGCTGCTGCGTTTCCGTGAGTTCCGATTCAACCCGATTGAGGCGTCCGTGCGCCATCTTAAGGGCCCCTGCGATTTCGCGCGCCTGCTGTCGCAGTTCGGCCGCCTGGTTGTGCACCTTGTTTTCCAGGCGTCGAGTTCGAGTAATATCTAGAAAGGTCCAAACACGCCCAATCACCTCACCGCCGCCATCATAAGCCGGAGCGGAATAGCGCCGCAGAATTCGTCTCTTTGGAGAGAGCACTTCCAGCTCATCTTCTATAATAAGCTCGGGATTGGAATAAATCGAGTCCAGCGTCTGAAGAAAAATGTCTGGGTCTTTAATCTTGGGCAGCACCCGATTCCGTACGGCAGCCGGCTCCCTCCCCAGGACATTACTGCGGTCGATGTTGAACAGTTCGCAAAATTTATCATTACACACTAAATCGTTGCGACTCGTGTCGGAGAGAAGCACCCCGTAATCCGCGGCTTTAAAAAGAGAACGCAGCAGGACTACTTCATCTTCCATTGTTAGAATTTTGGTTGGCATGTTGGTTCAGCTCATCCGTCCTTCATTGAGCAACGCATTGAAGAGTATACTGACTTAAAGTGTACCAGAAAGAACAACCGCCCCGTAAGGCAAGAGTCTTACGGGGCGGTTACAAAACTGTAATCAAACGCGGATATTTTAAAAATTTTGGTTACAAGTAGTTATTGGTCTTGGCGAGATAATTGCGAACGTAATCTTCTACCCCATCCTCAAGGTTGTGAAATGGAACATCACAGCCCACACTCTTCAGTTTGCTTATGTCGGCTTCCGTGAAGTATTGATAAGATGGACGTATAGACTCCGGAGTTGGAATATACTCAATGTTCGGTTTACGCTCCACGGCGTAAAATAGCGCCTCCGCCACATCCTTATAGCTGCGGGCTTTTCCCGTCCCAAGGTTGAAAATCCCATTCACCTCGGGATGATAGAGGAACCACAGCACTACACGCGCCACATCGTCCACATAAATGAAGTCACGCTTCTGCTCACCATCGGCATATTCCGGGTTGTGCGATTTAAACAACTGGATGCTGTCCGTGTTCTTAAGCTGGTTATATGCATGCCATACAACAGAGGCCATACTGCCCTTGTGGTACTCGTTCGGGCCGTATACATTAAAGAAACGAAGGCCAACGATCTCCTTGTCCCATCCCATGCGTATCGCGGTAGCATCAAATAGCCATTTAGAAAACGCATATGGATTCAGGGGGCACAAAACGGAGGTCAGGTCGTTCGTATCGCTGAAACCAAGGTCTCCATCCCCGTACACGCTGGCTGAAGAGGCATAGATCAGTCGGATCTCCTTACCCAGCGCTAACCGGGTAAGGCGTTCCGTGTACTGAGTATTCTGTTCAAGCAGAAGATCGGCGTTCGGTTCGGAGGTGTCCGTAATGGCGCCCATATGAATTATGGCCGTTGGGCGCAGCGATCCGGTTTCTAGATCCGAAAGAAGCCGCTCCGGGGTAACTATGCGGCTAATCCGGCGCCGGCGCAGATTTCTGTACTTACCTTCACTGCCAAGACAGTCCGCGATAACAACATCTTCTCCGCGGTCATTGAGTAGTTTTACGATAACACTGCCAATGAAACCTGCCGCGCCAGTGACTACGATCATGGATTAACTTCCTCCGCCGAGCTGCTGATCTGATACGATTGCCGCGAGGATTTCTTCCCGTGTTACCGTCGCAACGCCCACTTTTTTTACAGTTTCCGCGGCCGCAAAATTAGCCAATCGGACCGCCTCTTCAGGGGAAGCCCCGCTCCCAAGAGCAAGTGTCAGGGTGCTGATTACCGTATCTCCGGCCCCCGCGGAATCATACACTTCCACCTCGCGGGGCGGAACATGGACCGGGTGACCTGGATTTTCCGCAGAGAACAGAGTGAGCCCGTGGGATCCTTGAGTGATAAGAACGTGCGTAGAAGCTGTATTCCCCAGGATCTGCACACCCGCTTCGATAATTTCACCGTCTGTAAGAGACACTTTGCCCACGGCCAGACTCGCCTCGTGGACGTTCATAGTCAGGACAGTGACGCCCTTCGGATGTCCAAGCGCTGCGAGAGCCGCCGGCTTAAGGTTTCCTGTGATCGGCTGCCCGGGACGCATCATTTCGATACAAGCCTGTACCACGCGTGTCCCCAGGACACCCTTTTGGTAGTCGGACATAAGAACGGCGTCAGCAGCGGGCACCAGTCTCTCCAACTGTGCAATGAGCGCATCTTCAGACTCCCTGTCCAACGCACTGCGGTTTTCGTGGTCCACGCTAACCACCTGTGCGTTAACGGACTGTGAATGAGCGATGATACGCGTCTTGCGGGTCGTCGGTCGGTCGGTCAGACGGATAATGCCCGATGTATCCGCACCCTCTGCAGCAAGCGCCGCGATAAGCTCGTCACCGTGGGAATCGGAACCTGCAGTCCCAACGATACTTCCTGTGGCGCCGAGGGCGCAGAGGTTATTGACAACGTTAGCGGCTCCGCCGGGAACGTTAGAGTAGCGCTGCGCATCAACCACCATCACAGGGGCTTCAGGGGAAATTCGATTGACCTGACCCCAGATATATTCATCGAGCATGACATCGCCAACAACAACGATGCGGCGTCCGGAAAAGGCATTGAGCAACAGTTCTGCTCGTGATCTGAACATATATTAGTACTCTGGGTTTTAGGATAAGGCGCGTTAGTTGCAATAGCAATCGAAATACGCGGCCGTGTTTGCTCTTTAAGATAGCAAAAAAGTATGACTAATGTCAAATTTCATGATCGGAAGGACTGCATTTCTGCTTGCGAACCGCATACTTGCAAAACAACCCGCTCATCGATATAATAACGAAATGGCCTTGATCCCTGCAGTTGGTCGGAAATCTCTTAGATCCAGGCTTATTTTTACTGTCCTGTACCTGTCGTTGGGTTTCGGAGCAGTCAGCACAGTTTACCCATTTCTCCTCATGTTGTCGCAGTCCATTACCTCCGACTACGACCAGTCGCACTACGACATCATTCCACGCTATCTCACACGCCAGGACATCCTCTTCGGGAAGTATGCCGAGGAGAAGTTCGGCGGCAATATAGACCAGATCAATGCAGCCTACGGAACCCGATTCATAAAGCTACAGGATGTTCTTCCGCCGTCCACAACAAATCCACAAGCCGTGGCAGGGTGGAACTCCTTTGCCGCCGCACTTCCCAGCAAATACAAAACAGCCGGATTTGCAGGGAACACAGCCTCTTACAGTCCAAGCCGCCTGCTCGATCGATATCATGCCTGGCTCACAGACCGCTTTCACGGAGATATCGGCGCCTTAAATCGGGCCTATATAGAGGAAGACGATTCCGTTCTAACCGTCGCCCCTCCTTTCGAACAGCCCGGCAAGCACAGCTGGGCGCCGGACAATACCGTCAAAACCCGCGATTGGGTCGTCTTCCAGAAGACACTTCCGCAGTACTTCTTTATCATAAACCGGGCAGATCCCCTTTACGACACATGGCTTAAGGAAGAATCCGGTTATTCAGACGTCAACGCACTCAACACGTCCTGGGGCACATCTTACAAAGACTTCCGGGATATCCCGCTTTTGGCTCAGCCTTCCGGCAACACAGCACAACGTCACGACTGGGAGACCTTCACGCGCACGAAACTTCCCTTTCGTTACGCGGCAGTCGCCCCCAACGCTCTTGGAGACTACCAGAAGTTTATCACCAATAAGTACAATAATAACGTCCAGAAATACAATCAAGCCTACGGCACAAACCTGAAATCCCTGGCGGACGTCACCCTTCCGTCCATCGATCAAATCCCGTCCACAGGACCGCCCCTGCTAGACTGGCTAGAGTTCCTGACGGTAGTGCCACTAAAATGGTTTTCCGCCGACACGGTAGAAACCCGATACCACACGCAGATGCCAAACAGCACAAATCCTTCAGCATCAAAAGCAGCCACGCTGCCGCTGCTGCAGGGGGATTGGGAGTATGTTCAGGCGGATCCTGTGCCGCTGCGTGTCTACTATGCAACCCGAAACTACACGCTGGTCTTTGGTTACATGGCCCTACACGGACGCGCACTTATCAACACCGCTCTATACTGCGTCCTGGCAGTTGCCACGGCGCTCATCGTAAATCCGCTCTGCGCCTACGCACTTTCCAGGTTTAATCTTTCCTACGGCAATGTTGTACTTCTTTATCTGCTTGCCACCATGGCCTTCCCCGCTGAAGTCACCATGATTCCCAACTTCTTGCTCCTTAAACAGCTAGGACTGCTCAATACCTTCGCAGCACTCGTCCTACCCGGAGTTGCAAGCGGGTACTCGATTTTTCTCCTAAAGGGCTTTTTCGACAGCCTACCGAGAGAGCTCTACGAAGCCGGTACCATAGACGGCGCCAGTGAAGCCAGGATGTTCTGGACCATCACATTGCCCGTCGCCAAACCCATCTTCGCCGTCATAGGCCTCCAGGCATTCACCACGGCCTACGCCGCCTACCTCTTCGCCCTGGTCGTCTGCCAGGATCAGAAGATGTGGACAATGATGGTCTGGCTCTACGAGCTAAAAGCCGACGGAGCTCCCGACTACGTCATGCTCGCCGGCATGGTCCTGTCGTCCATCCCGCTTCTCATCATATTCCTCTTCGCCCAGCGCACAATCATGCGCGGCATCATCCTGCCCAGCTTTAAGTAGTTGTTTTCTCCCGCCACATAAAAAAGCCTTGACAGGGGTTCATTCCCGTGTTATGATATGAATTATTAGAGCGTTAATGCTCTAGTTTTTTCGATTTCGCTCTAGTTCCTGGAGTTTTAACTGGCATGAAATACGATGAGGTTGCAAGAGTCATAGAACGACGGATAAAGCTTGGGGACTACATCCTCGGTGGCGTCCCCGGCGAACGCGAGCTCGCCGCCGAGCAGGGCGTAAGCCCTATGACGGCGAGAAAGGCTGTACAGAAACTCGTCGACGAAAAGGTCCTGATCCGTAAACCGAATGGGCGGCTTCAGACCAACCATCTAAGCGACATTGGAAAATCCTCTCGGGAATTGCAAATAGGCTTTCTTGCTCCCGCCTTCGAATCTACGGAAACTGCGTTCTGGAAGTGTGCAGTTTCCAACTTGAAAGTGGATTTTCCCTATAATATACGTCCGGTCAGGTTTGTACACTGGGAAGATCCTATCGTCGCCGATGCTGTTAATTCTTTTGACGGCATAATATTGGTTTCTCCTGCCGAGCCCATCCCTGGATATGTTGCGGAAGTGCTGCGTACCGCATCCAGCTTTATTGTAAGCATGGAGATGAACCTCAGTCACCTTGGAATACCTTCCGTCTGTCTGTTTCCAGCAACTGCGATACACCGCCTGATGCGTCATCTTTACGATCTGGGCCATCGCAGGATTGACTGCTTGTCCACGCAGCCCACGGATCCAATATGTATAGACCGCATGGCGCAGTGGCGCATGTGGTGCGATCTGCACAATGTCGAAGGGACCCTCCATCTGCATCCGGTGAAGTCCTTTGAGCCGGCACTGCCCAAAGCCTACAGCGTCATGAACGAATTGCTGGATTCTGGAGAGTTTAAAGCCACTGCCGTGCTTTGCATCACGGAACCCGCTGCCGTTGGCTGCCTTCGGGCCATTCACGAAAATAATCTTGTCGCCGGACGGGACATTTCTGTATGTGTTGTCAACGATGAAGGTCAGGCTCGTTACTTAACGCCTACCGTTACTGCGCTAGAGCTCATCGATCCCGTACCGTACATTTCGATGTGCGTGCGGCACATGGCGTCAGGCAAAAAAGAGTGGGAAGGCCCGCTTGTGCTTCAACCCGATGAAGTTCCCATGTTCGTTGGAGAATCGACCGGCCCCGCTCCGGTCGCAAAGAATGTTCGCCGTGCGGATCGTGTCCTATCACCAGTGTAAGAAATGCATGTTTATCATAAGGATCTTACCGTCTTAAGAAATCAGGAGTTATATTATGTCCAGGAAATCAGGATTTACACTTATAGAACTGCTAGTTGTAATAGCGATAATAGCTATACTGGCTGCAATACTGTTCCCCGTGTTTGCCAAGGTTCGCGAAAAAGCGCGCCAAATCTCGTGCTTGAGCAATATGAAACAACTCGGCCTTGGATTTGCCCAGTACA
>Ga0302315_10000748_pt1 | contig 35252 bp, 27 predicted proteins | sample III_Palsa_N3_1_FD_200532 | JGI IMG/M metagenome (GOLD analysis project Ga0302315, IMG submission 200532) | Peat permafrost microbial communities from Stordalen Mire near Abisko, Sweden - III_Palsa_N3_1 | ecosystem: Environmental > Terrestrial > Soil > Palsa > Peat permafrost | place: Sweden...
TCGACTATCCGCTCGAAGAGGTGCACGAGGAGGCCGAGCGCCTCGAACACTTCATCTCCGAGCGCTTCGAAGAGCGCATCGCCGCCAAACTCGGCCATCCCGAGTTCGACCCCCACGGCCACGCCATCCCCGCCATGGACGGCTCTCTCCCCACCAGCGAACCCCAGTCGCTCTCGCAGCTACGCCCCGGCCAGTCGGCAAAGGTCTCCAGCGTCTCCGACAAAGACCCTGAGATGCTCCGTTATCTGGCCGCCCAGGGAATCCTCCCCGGCGTGAAGCTCACCCTCAGCGAGCAGCTCCCCTTCAAAGGCGCATTCCAGGTCCGCATCGGCACCTCCACCAAACCCGCCCTGCTCAGCCACTCCCTCGCCGAAGCCATCTCCGTCGCCGTCAAATGACCGGCAGATCGCAGACCTGATCGTTCGAAACCAAGACGTAGCCATTCACAACCAGACACGATCAGTCACAATATGGGATGACCCTGGCAGAAATCAGAAACCCTGCACGCAGCTGGATCCGACTCGACGGCGTCGATCTCCTCCGCGGCCTGGCGATCTTCTTCGTCCTGATGAACCATGTCAACATGCGGTTGCTCGGCGCAAAGGTTCCATACACTCATGGCCTCCCGCCTCAGCTTGTCTACTCCCTCGTCTGGAACGGGCAGTTCGGTGTACAGATGTTCTTCGCCGTCTCCGGCTTCCTCATTACGTCGACGACGCTTCGCCGCTGGGGTTCAATATCCAGCGTAAACATCCGCGACTTCTACCTGTTACGATTCGCCCGCATAGCTCCATTGCTCCTGCTTCTTCTCGCAGTCCTGAGCGCCCTTCATTTCGCCCACGTCAAAAACTTCGTAGTCTCTCAGAAAACCGGCGGATTAGGTCGCGCTCTTCTTGCAGCGCTCACCTTTCACGTCAATCTCCTTGAGGCCCGGAGAGACTACCTCCCGGCAGGGTGGGACATCCTTTGGTCGCTCTCCGTCGAAGAGATGTTCTACCTCTTCTTTCCTCTGGCCTGCCGTCTCTTTCGTCGCGAAAGATTCCTCCTCGTTCCCCTCCTCGTCTTCGTCACGATCGGACCTTTCGCTCGATCGCGTGCCTTCAACCACAATCCGGTGTGGCGAGAGTATTCCTACCTGGGAGGAATGGACGCCATCGCGCTCGGCTGTCTCACCGCGCTGTTCGTCGCGAAACGTCATCTGTCGCGTCCCGCTCTCCGAACTCTCGGAGTCCTCGGCGCAGCTCTCCTGATCTTCAGCCTGGGCTTCTCCATCCGCGCTTACAGCTGGGGTCTCGGCCGCAACGGACTAAACATGACGATCCTCGCCGCAGGCACCTGCATGCTCATCGCGGTAGCAGCGCAGACGCAGTGGCGCGCCCCGCGCATCCTCACACCGCTCCTCAGGCTCGGCCAGCGAAGTTACGAGGTCTACCTGACGCACATATTCACCGTTCTGGGATGCTTCTCTCTCTTCATCGCTGCCGGCAAACCCATGGGCTACGTTCCAACACTCTTCCTCGCCGTCATTCTCCTCGCAGCTCTCCTCGGCGAACTCGTAGCGCAGGGCTACTCCGAGCCGATGAACCGCTGGCTCCGCAAACGATGGGGAGACGGCCCCGCAAAGCTCGGCTCAGTCACCTCCGCCTGATATCCAAAACAAGAGATAATCAGGCATACAGCATCCAACAGGAGCAGTAACCGAATGAAAGTTTTGGTAATTGGTGGTGGCGGCCGCGAGCACGCCCTCGTCTGGGCGCTCCGCAAATCCCCTCAGGTCACAGAGATCGTCTGCGCTCCCGGCAACGGCGGCATAGCGCAGTTCGCCCGCTGCATCCCTGTCGATCCCGGCAACCTCCATGCCATGGTGAATATCGTCGCCATTGAGCAACCCGACCTCACCGTCGTCGGCCCCGAACTCCCACTATCCGTCGGCCTCGTCGACGAACTCATCCGCCTCAGCCACCGCGTCTTCGGCCCCACCCAGGCTGCAGCGAAGCTCGAAACCAGCAAAGCCTTCTCCAAAAACTTCATGCAGCGCAACGACATCCCCACCGCTGCCTACGCCCTCTGCACCACCCTCGGTGAGGTCATCGCTGAGCTCCCTCGCTTCACCGTTCCCGTCGTCGTCAAAGCAAGCGGCCTCGCCGCCGGCAAAGGCGTCGTCATCTGCGAAACCCACCTCCAGGCCGAAGAGGCAGCAGCGCAGATGTTCAGCGGCGCGCTCCTCGGCACCGAAGAAACCGAGATCGTCCTCGAAGAGTTCCTCACCGGCGAAGAGCTCTCCTTCTTCGCTCTCTGTGACGGCGACCACGCCATCGAGATCGCCTCCGCCCAGGACCACAAGCGTATCGGCGAAGGCGACACCGGCCCTAACACCGGCGGCATGGGAGCCTACTCCACCGACGGCCTCGCCACGCCCGCCATGCGCCACTGGCTCTTGCGCAACGTAGCCCAAAAAACCGTCGACGCCATGCGCTCCGAGGGGTCGCCCTTCAAAGGCGTCCTCTTCTGTGGCATCATGATGACCCCGCGCGGCCCCATGGTCCTCGAGTTCAACACGCGTTTCGGCGACCCCGAGACCGAAGCCATCCTCCTCCGCCTCGAAACCGATATCGTCGACCTCTTCAACGCCTCCATCGACGGCACAGCCAACCAGCTCCTCATCAAAATGCGTCCTGGAGCCAGCGTCTCGGTCATCGCAGCCAGTGGCGGCTACCCCGGCAAATACGCCTCGGGCCTTCCCATTACCGGCCTCTCCGATTCACCCTCCGAAGCTACAGATGTCGTAGTCTTCCACGCCGGCACCGTCCTCAAAGACAACCAGCTCGTCACCGCCGGCGGCCGTGTCCTCGCCATCGCCGCTGCCGCCCCCGATCTCCGTACCGCCCTCGACAAGGCCTATGCCGAGCTCGCTAAAATCTCCTTCGAGGGTATGCAGTACCGTCGCGACATCGGCCACCGAGCCCTCCGCCAGGAGGCATAGCAACAGCCACAGGAGCATCATGCCCGAACCCGTTCTCACCACCACCGAACTCATCGCCTGGCTCGACACAACCTCCACCCGATGGCAGAACCTTCTCAACGCCCACCCTGAACTCCTCTCCATGCCCTGCGACATCATGGGCGTGGGCACCGTAGCGCAGCTCCTCCAGCACATCGTTGCCGTCGAACTCCGCTACGCGGAACGCCTCGCCGACCTTCCCGTCTCCGACTACGCTGCCATTCCCTTCGACAACGTCGAGTCCCTCTACGCCACCCACGACCGCGCCCTCGCCATCCTTCGCCAGCTTCTCGCCTCGAATATTGACTGGGGCCAATCCATCGAATTCGCCACTCGTGCCATGGGCCCTGCCCGTTCCACACGCAAGACCATCCTCTTCCACGCCCTCTTCCACAGCATCCGCCACTATGCGCAACTCGCCACCCTGGCTCGTCAGCACGGCATCAAACCCGACTGGTCCATGGACTACCTCTTTATGCAGATCGAACCTGCCTGATCCGCCTCGATCTACCTTAGGCGATGTCCTGCCGGACGGGCCTAATACGCGTGGGGCGGGCGTTCGCACGCCTTTTTAACTTGTCGAGGTAAATAGAAAGCATCGGTCCTCCCGCTGGTCGGAATCATCCTTTGCCGACCAACGGGAGGCCCTAAAACATCATCCCCGCAAGACAAGATATACACACCACGAAGTGGCCGCTCCACGCGTAGTGGGCCCGTCCGGCAGGACATCGCTTTTAAACAGCTTCTTATTTATCGGGAGCAGCCCTTCTACGCCGTCCACTCATCAGATAAATCGCGGCCCGCAACTCCAGCAGAGGATCGTCTGAAGGAGCAATGCCATCGACCCGCGGAATCGGATCGAAGATGATCTGCTTCTGCTCATGGTCGCTATCCGCCGCCGGAGCAGTCAGTGCGAGCGTACCCAGCTCCAGCACCTTCCGATCCTCCGGCCAGGGAACTGTCGCGTCATCGACAACATCGCCGTCATTAGCCAACTGCACCAGAATCTTAAATTTAATCGGCCCTTTCGCTACCCTCTCCGCAATCTCGTCGAAGAGAAAGTTCGGACTCTTCGCGGCCACAGCAGCATCATCCAGATGGTCATTGCCCGCCTCTGGCACAATGCGGTATCGCCCGAAGCGGCTCACATCGTCTTTGTTCGTGAACTCCATCGCCGTCACGCCAAAGTAGCTTTCTCGCGCGAAGCTCGACGGCGCAGGCTTCGGCGCCTGCACGAACGCCAGCGCCTTCGGGTGCGAACCAAGAAACGCCTCCAGCGGAGAGCCCGACAGGTTCTTCGGGTCGCTGACCGCCAGCGCGCTCAGGAACTCCAGAAACTCCTGTCCCGTATGCGTGGGAAATCCATCGGTCGAGTGACTGACGATGTCGGTATGAACATGCGGCGCAAGGTTGAACCGAATCGCAAACCCGCGTGGATTCGCATTGGGATCGTTATCCGGAATCACCGGAACCCCAGTGGAGTTCGAGAAGCGCGCCGTTACCGGCGTGGGTGCCTGCATATGCGGAGCCTTCGTGAGCGAAGCGGCTTCGCTCGACGGTGTAAACATGCCTGTCAGCATGGTGCCTTTGGCATGGACCGGCCGAAAGCCCGGGTTCAGCCCAAAGATCGTATCGAACTGCTGCAGCAGATCCTGACTCAGCGCAAGAAGCTTCTCATCGGTGGGCAATGGCATGGTCTGTCTCCTCCTCGGAATTCAGTTCACTCCAATGTACTCGCAGAAGTGTCATCGCCGGATCAATCCTGGTGAACGATTCGGCATCAGCGCAACCTGTTGCACGGTCAAAATGTTTCGCACCCGGCGCACCGACGCGCTGCATCAAACATAGATGAGTTCTCCATGGACGGCAGCAGACATTCCTTCGCAGGCGGGCAAACGCATTCTGATCACCGGCGCGAACAGCGGCATCGGCTACCACGCCGCTCTCAAACTTGCCCGCAGGGGCGCGACAGTCATCCTCGCCTGCCGCGACCAGGAGCGCGGCGAAGTCGCTCTCGATCGCCTGCGCGAAGACACACCCGGAAACCAGGTTGAACTTGTCCGGCTCGATCTCGCCTCTCTGGCCTCTGTGCGCGAGTTTGCAGCGCAGGAGCTGGCGCAGCGCCGTCCGCTGCACATCCTCATCAACAACGCCGGCGTGATGGCGCCGCCAAAGCGTCGGCAGACAGCTGATGGCTTCGAACTCCAGTTCGGCACCAACGTCCTCGGCCACTTCGCCCTCACGGCTCTGCTGATGCCTGCCCTTCAACAGGCCGCCAACGAATCACCCGACCGCCCGCGCATCGTCACTATCGCCTCCATCGCCCACAAGCGAGGGCAGCTGAACTTCGACGACCTGCAATCCACCAAAACCTACTCACCGATGAAGTCCTATCAGCAATCGAAGCTGGCCGACCTGATCTTCGCCTTCGAGCTCGACCATCGCCTGCGCGCCGCAAACTCGCGAATCATGAGCGTCGCCGCGCACCCGGGTGTAGCCGCCACCAACCTCTTCCAGACCGGCGACTACTCGGCGCTGCAGAAGACAATCCGTAATGCTGTTGGCCACGCCATCGGCACCTTCCTGAACACCGACGCAGAGGGCGCTCTGCCCACGCTCTACGCAGCCACCGCCACCGACGCACAGGATGGCGACTACTACGGCCCACAAGGCTTCCAGGAGATGCGCGGCGAAGAGGTAGGCACAGCACAGGTAGCACCCCAGGCTCGCAACGCCGCTGCCGCCACTCGCCTGTGGCAGACCTGCGAAACCCTCACAGGGATCAAACTCCTGTAATCGCCGCGCAGCAGTCCACTGGATCAGCGAATCATCAGACGGAAAAATTCCACAGCATCTCAATAACCCAATCTCACTCTGGGATTACCCTTAAGAAAAGCGCCAGGAGAACCATCATGAACGCTGCCGTTGTCCACGCCTTCGACGCCCCTCCCCGCTACACCTCGTTTGCCGACCCTGTCGCGGCTGAGGGAGAGATGATCGTCCACGTCACCGCCGCGGCACTCCACCCTATTGTGAAGTCGCTGGCCAACGGAACTCACTATGGAAGCACAGGAGAGCTTCCGTTTATCCCCGGCGTAGATGGTGTTGGAAAGCTGGAGGACGGCACGCGCGTCTACTTCGGTATCTCGCGAAGCCCCTTCGGCTCCTTTGCCGAACGCGCTCTGGCGTCGCCCAGGATGTGCATTCCCCTCCCCGATGGAATTGAGGACACAATCGCTGCAGGCGTTGCCAATCCTGCGATGTCCTCCTGGGTTGCCCTCACCGCTCGCGCGAAGTTTGTTGCAGGAGAGAGCGTTCTGATCCTCGGCGCAACCGGCGTCGCAGGTCAGCTTGCGGTGCAGGTTGCAAAGCGCCTGGGTGCGCGTCGCGTCATCGCGACAGGCCGCAATCCTCAGGCGCTGGCCAGGTTGAAGGAGATGGGTGCCGACGCCGTCATCTCGCTCGATCAGGAACACGACGCTCTGGTATCCGCCTTCCGCTCCGAGTTCGCCGGTGCAGGAGTCGATATCATCCTCGACTACCTCTGGGGCCAGCCCGCAGAGTACGCGTTGGAGGCGATCTCGCAAAAAGGCCTGGAGCACGCAGCTTCGCGAATCCGGTTTATCCAGATCGGATCGAGTGCAGGCAGAACGATCTCACTGCCCGCGGCAACCCTCCGCAGTTCAGGACTGGAGCTTCTCGGCAGCGGTTTCGGCAGTGCTTCGCTCGAGCAGATTCGGCAGTCCATCGGAGAGTTGTTCCAGGCCGCCGCAAAACAGCCCTTCCGGTTCGACACAGAGACCGCATCGCTGCAGAATGTCGAAGCGCTCTGGAACTCAGCCGAACAGGGCAGACGGCTGGTATTTCGGCCTTAGCCTCACGCTGATACAAAGTTATGTCGCGCTTGCGACCGACACGAACCTGGATCCTCCCACGGAGACCGGTGTCTGGCAACTGATCGCGCAGACGGGAGCTCAGGGAGCGATCGGCGCTACCGGCAGCCCTGCAGGACCGGCGCTTCCCGGAATACGCTGCGCTTCGTTTACTCCCGGAATTCCTTGTATCCCCGGAGTCGGCACAATCTTCCTTCATAACGCTATCCCGCCAGTGCAGGCACTGGCGGGATAGCGTACGGACAGGAACTGGAGCTTATTTGGATTTAGCCACCAATGCTTTGCCTCGACGAGTCCATCTGTTTACCAACATCTCAGCCTTTCTCGTCCGAGCAGGGCTGTGGTTCGACATGAACTTAGCCGGCATTCCATAATCAAAAGACAAATCTGCCGCTGATCAACCCGGACCTGGGGCCGCCAAAGCTCTTGCTGGTCGTGCTGGTGATCTGTCCGACGCTGCTGTCAGTGATGGTGACGTTTGGATCTCCGTAGTTTGTGTGATTGAGCACGTTCGTGAAGCTGCCCTTCAATTCGAAGTGAGTCTCCCTGAATACCGGGAAGCTCTTGAACAGAGCAGCATTGAGCGAGTTCAGATTGGGACCTTCGACCGTACCGAATGATCCGCTGCCGAACGTTCCGTTTTGAGGAACTGCGAAGGCTGCGGCATTGAACCAGTTGGTGATCGATCGCTTGCCTTGAGGAGTGAGAGATACACCCACACGTTGAGCTGCGCCGGAGAACTGATTGGTGTTTGAAGGATCGGGCCCGCTAAAGCCAGGAGAGAGGAAATCACCGCTCTGAGACAGGTAAGCTGCGCTTATCCGCCAACCGCCAATGAAGCGGGATGCGTAGTTATCTCCGTTCAGCAGACGCTCGCCTCTACCGAAAGGGAGCTCCCAGATCAGGTTGGATACGAAGCTTACCCGAGGTGTGTACTTTGCATTTCCTTTTTCACGCGAGAGATTGTAACTGTTCTCCGCCGTGACGCCGCCCTCAATGCCATTCGCCAGAGTATCGTCATCGTCGGTAAGATTTTTCGCCCAGGTGAATCCAGCCTCGTAGCTGAGACCATGCCGGAAAGTGCGGTTTACCTCAGCCGACAACGCGTTGTAGTTTTCGTATCCGCCGTTTCGGAAGAGATACGCAGAGTAGAAGAGAGGATAAGGAGTTGCACTTTGCGAGAACGGCGTCGTGCTGGCTGGGACCTGGTTAATGTTGGTGGCATAGGTCAGCTTTACGGCTCTCGTGCCGATGTACGACAAGCGCAGGCTGGTATCGAAGCCGAGGTTCTGTTCGATCGTCAGATTGAACTGCTGTACATAAGGATTGCGGTAGTTATGGTCGAAGGTCTGGATGCTGACAGCCCCTGCTCCAATGCCTCCCGCCGCGTTATTGATCGGATGTTGAAAGTTTACGAGCGGGGCGCCACCAACGAGACTGTTGGTGTAGGCAACGGAGACTCCGTAGGGTCCTCCGTAGAGATACGAGAACAGGGCCGCGCTGATCTCATCATTGAAGATTCCGTATCCGCCACGGATCACGGTGTTGTCATCCTTGAATGGCCGATAGGCAAAGCCAACTCTTGGATAGGCGGCCAGCTTGAACGCGTTCCTCATGCTGCGATCAGGGAAGCCGGCGGTCTGAGCAGTCTCGATCGGAATCTGAGACGGAAAGACCGGGTTGATATTTTGATTTGCGATGGCGAGACTGGGTACGACGATAGCACCGGTCTTGGGATCGAAGGATGCAACTACGTTGTACTTATCGACTGCTGGGCTGTCGTACTCATAACGCATCCCGAGAAACAGGGTCAGATCTCGCCTGATCTTCCAATCGTCCTGAACAAAGCCGTTGAGATACCAGAGCCTCGTGTATTGAGGAGTGCGCGGATAGGTATACCCCGTTGTTTGAGGTAAGCCAAGCAGAAAGTCTGCATAGTCGAAGTTCGAAAAAGACCCGGTGAAGCTATAGCTTCCGAAGGTCGGATTGAAGTACTGCTCGGCCTGCATTGGCCTGTACTCTGCTCCGGCCTTGAGCGTGTGAGAGCCGCGCTCGTATGTCACCTGATCCACAAACTGAACTGTCTGTTCTGTGGGCTGACTTTCCGGTAACTGATAAGGCGATGTGAAGTTATTCAGAGAAACAGAAGGGATACCGGTTTTATCATCGGGTGCGACCTGCAGACCTGTGATGCCAAGTGCGTCTACCAGAGGTTGCCCCTGAATCTCTCCACCGAAATCATTCGCGGTGTGCGTCAGGCCAAACTTGGCGACGTTGATCATGTGGGGAGTGAGAATCCAGGTGTCAGACAGTACACCTTGCCAGGTGTGTCGCTTTTGAACCCGGTAACCAGTCAATGAGGGCGGAAGGCCACTGTCGAGAACCTCTGGAGAAGACCTGATATATCCGACACGAGCAAAGAGTGAGTTGTGCGACGAGAGTGAATAGTCGCCCCTGGCATAGTAGCGATTGGTGTAGATGTGCTGAGGATATGTTCCTCTGAAGTTGGAGATGTAGCTCGTCGGCGATCCATAGTTTGGCAAAGGATAGAAAAGATTTTGCCACGTCAGCGCCGCTGCGTTGAGCATAGGGGTGGGAATCTTATTGTCCTGAAAAGGAACTCCGGTATACGGATTGTCGATGACAATCGGACTTGGCCCTTGAAGCAACGAACCAAAGTCTCCACCGCGCATCGCGAGAGTAGGCACGCTTGGGTTGATCGAAATCGGTTGCGCCTCTCTCAGGAATTCGCCGGAGGCGAACAGGAATAGCTTGTTCTTAATGATCGGGCCACCGATATCGGCACCGAAATCGTTCTGGACAAGACCGCCTACGCTGTTCGCAAAATAATTCCTCGCCTGCAGGACGTTACTCGCGTAGTTGTCGAACAGGTCTCCGTGGATCGCATTTGTGCCGGATTTTGTAATGACGCTTACGTTCAGGAGTTGTCCAAGTTCAGCCTTGTTGTTGACCGCGGTGTACTCAACCTCCTGGATCATTCCGAAGGGAGGAAGCGACGGGCCAACCATGTTCCCGTAGAGGGCCGAGTTTGAGCTGATTCCATCGACGTTGTAATAGGACTCGCTGCCCCGCGATCCATACATGGACCAGTCAAAGGAACTTCCAGCCTGGGATCCGCCAGGCAGGAGCGAGGTGTAGAAGAGTAATCCGCTATCACCCGTCGAGTCCGAGGTGCTCAACAGATTTGACGAGGAATTTGTTAGCGTCTGAGCCGAGACGGTGCTAGAAATCGAAGGCATCTCTGTCTCGATGACAGACTCTCCGGCAGTTACAGTTACGGTCGAACTGGTGCTGCCCACCTTCATCGTCACGTCAATTCGCAGGGTCTGCTGGGAGGCAAGGACCACTCCCGCATTTCTAATCTCGGCAAAGCCGGCAGTCTGAACCTTGACGGTGTAACTGCCGGGATTCAGGCCTGCAACAACGTAGTCGCCCTTCGAGTTTGTAATAACGCTTCGACTGATGTTGGTGCCGTCGTTCGTAACCGTCACCTGGGCGTTGGGCAGGGTGGCTCCGTCCTGTACGGTTACGGTTCCGGTGATAGTGCCTTCCGTTCCCTGGCCAAACAGCGGCGAACAAAGCAGAAGGATGGCAATCGTAACAAGGCAAAACGATTGCCACAGTTGCCTGCACAGACCGTGTTGACGGGCGCCACTGGTAATCCGCTGCGCGAATTCGGCTTTCATTGGATAGTTCCTCCGTTTAGTTGCTGCATGCCTGGGATAGTTGGACTGATTGCTGCCGGGGTTGGTATTCTCTTATATTCCGTTTTATTACGATTTATGGTTTATAGAGAGGAACAGTAACAGATGTGACAGGGATGTCAAGATTAAAAGAAATCTAACGTAATATCATTGACTTTACGGCTGGTTGGTTTCCAGGGCTGAACCTGTGCGGATTTGCAATCCGGTCCACGCGATCCCAACGAAACCGTTCTTATCAAAATGCCTGTCTGCTACGTCAGCGGCCGCTTCATGAGGAGCGGTACGCTTAGCTTCCCAAGGCTTCGAAGTGCTGCTCAATCTGCTCCAGGGTCTTTCCTTTGGTCTCCGGCATGAAGAAGGTCGCGGTGATGAAGTAGATCACTGTGAACCCGGCAAAGAGAAAGAACATAGTCGAATAGCCGTATTTACTTACGACAGGGAGAAACAGAACTGCCAGTGTGGTCGATACGAGCTGATTGATAACAAGCGCGATACTCATTCCGATGGAGCGAATTCGTGTCGGCATTAACTCTGAAAGCGCAAGCCAGACGCAGACTCCGGGCCCTACCGCGAAGAAAGCGATGAACGCAAAAAGCGCCAGCGCCACCAGGTATCCGTGAGCCCGGTCGGGAATTCTACCGATTCGCGCTCGTTCAATTTTCAAAGGGGCGGTCCGAGCGGCGTCGAGATCAGAGAAAGGGTTTTTGAAGAAGGCTTCAAGCCGGGTTGCGGGAATGCTGCTTGCCCGAGTAATCCGAATGGGTCCCGCTGCAGGGTCGTCAGAGCGGACGAAAGTAGTCGCGCCGGTAAAGCCCCCGTAGGAGTAGATTACCGCGAGCGATGCATGAGCACCCAGCGAGGCCGTGTCTTCGTGACCGCTGGCGGCCAGTAGGCGATCGGCCTCCGGTTGATCGAACTTTAGGCTCAGCTCCTGTTGCGGCCCGATCAGAGATTGGACGGCGCCGCGGCACTCCAGATTTGATTTCTCCGTCTGCCAGAATAGTGCTCCGATTGTGATCAGCGCCGCCATGAGGCCGGTGCTGCCCAGGATGAGCAAAAATCTGCGCCCCTTGCGATCGACGAGTGTCATTCCTACGATCGTCATCAGGAAGTTGACCGTGGTGAAGATGACGTATCCCCAATGTGCCGCCAGATCAGAGAGGCCGCTTTGTAGCAGGATGCTCGTGTTGTAGCCGATGATCGAGTTGACGCCGGTGGCTGTGTTGCAGAAGAGAATTACGCAGGCAAGGACAAACGGAATCACATACTTCCTGCGGAACAGGCTCTCCGTGTTCTTCTGACCCGATCCATCCGACATTCCGGCGTTCCGCGAACGCTCTTCCATCTCGCCGAGTTCGAATTCCGCCATCTCTGGTGTCCGCGAGCGAAGAAGAGAGGTCATAGCGCGTTCACGTTGACCGGTGCGAAATAGATGGCGCGGCGATTCTGTGACGAAGATGCTACCGAGAACGAAGAGAACTCCCGGCGGCAGAGAGATCCAGAATATGTGTCGCCACGCATGATCTTTGACCTGAAATAACGCCGCGGCATCGGACGCACGGGCCACAGCTTCAACACGATAGCTGTAGTAGATTCCGATCAATGCTGCGGCTACGATTCCAAGGGTAAGCAGCCACTGAAATATTCCCGTACCTTTGCCGCGGTTGGTCGAAGCGAGACATTCTGCGAGATAGAGTGGAACTACCACGCCGATAAATCCACCGCTGATACCCTGCAGGAGTCGTCCGACGAAGAGCGGACCGTAGCCATGGGACAGCGCGATGACGGGGATGCTGACGACAAAGATAATTCCGCTCAGGGTCATCATCGGTTTGCGGCCCATCCAGTCCGCGAGCAGCCCGGCAAAGATGGTCGAGATGACGCTGCCCAGCAAGACAGCCGCTACAATCACGGAAAGCTGTCCGGCATTCAATCCTGAGGTCGCCTCCAGATATGGCAGCGCTCCCCCGATAATTCCGATGTCCACTCCATAGAGCAGCCCGCCGAGTCCGGCCACGCACAAGAGCAAAGCGTTGTAGCTGCGTTGGCTTACGGCGGATGCGGAAGAGAAATTAGCTCCAGAGATCATAGGTTGGCTCACGTCAAGGCTCTCTTAGAGGTCATTTCTGCTCTCAACTTCATTTCAGATTTGGCAACAAACGCAGTGCATTGTCTCGATAGACCTTCCGTAGAACATCCTCCGGCAAGTCCATTCCATAGATGTTCCAGCGTCCCTGACGAGATGCGTGAGTCGGGTATTCGAAATATTCGTCCGCCGTCTCCAGGAATCGATAATAGAGACGATACATCTCGACCTCTGGAACGAGGTCGGCGCCGAACAGAATTCGATCCGCAAAACGCAGAAAGAACTTCCGCGCCGAGTAGGGTTGCCGTCCCAGTTCCGATGCCCTCGCACTAATATCCACAAGCACATTTGGATTTGCATCCAGCATCGCGGATACACGCTGAAGGTCTTCTCCGTTCTCAGCAACGTGCGCGGCAACGAAAGTTGTTCCGGGATGCTTCTTGAAGACGCGGTCCCGCTGATCGAGCAGCTCATGTTTGCTGAACTCGGCGCCAAAGAAGCTCCAGTCTGGATGAGCGGCCAACTCCTCATAGCGCTCGTTGTTCGCATCAATCGGAAGGAAAAAGGCCTCCGGGTCTCCAATATGCATCATCACTGGAACCCCAAGCTGCCCCGCCTTGTCAAAGATCGGAGCAAGGCGTTCGTCATCAACCTGCATAAGTTTTCCGCTTCCATCGCGCACCGACAAGCCGAGATCCTTCCAGAACTTGAATCCTACGGCCCCATGTTCTACCAGACGCTCGAGCCTGTCGATGCTGACGCTGGCAAAATCGTCGCGCTCGACCCCGGTCCAATCCATCCAGCCGATTGTTGAGAAGCGCGCAGGATCCGCTGACCGATAACGATCCATCATTCGGATAGCCTCTTCCCCCACTTTCATCGTGATATTGACGATGTGTTCGATTCCGCAGGAATCCATGATCTCCAGCACCTGTTTTGGATCCTGCGCATCCAGGTGGTTGTGATAGTCAATGACCGGAAAGCGTGGACGTAACACTTCGTGACGCGGTGTGGTCAGCATGCATCGTGGATGAAAGTCGCTGAGCGGAAGCGTGACATCGGCCTTTGCCGATACCATGGCGATGAATTTGTCTTGTGTTTTCTGTTCCGACATCATTTCCTCGTTCTTGAGGCAGGTGCTTTTTCGATTTGAGGTCTCTTTCGTTGCGTGAGTTCTAAATAGAGCTCCAGCATGAGGAAGAGATTACGATAAATGAACTATAAAACGAAACATATCGCTATTTCTATATATTTCGTTTTATGCTGGAAGATAATCACTCCATCGTCGAACCGGGGGCTAAGGGCACTATGTTCAACATTCTCTCCTGTCGAGCTGGGCGCAGGTTGTCAGGCCCCTTGCTTTCTATTCTGTTTTGTGTGACTTCCGCTGGCTTTGCTCAGGACCAGAACGTCTCTGCCCGAGACAATATTTTGCTGCACGCCGGCCACTTGTCTCTGAACATCGAGGTCGCCAACCATCATTTTGGGGGGCTTCGCGTCCATGACGGCTTTTCAAATAGAACAATTGATCTCCCTGAATCCTTCATCCTTGTGCTGAAAGACAAGACTGTGATTCGTTCAACAGAGATGCAGGCGACTCGAACGTCGGACTCAATACCCGCAACGGACCCACATCAGTCTCTGCGGATATTGCACGAGAACAGGAGCGCTTCAACAAGCTCTTGCTGGAGCTTCGCCTCGCCGCGATTCTCCGCTCGTCTTCAATGGTGCGTCATCGTGCGTCCGGGATCGGATTACGCTCGACAGTTGCTCAGCATCACCGCCACCAATCAGGATTTACCCATCACGGAGATTCGGTTGCTTCACTTTGCCGACCCTGCTGCGCGCGTGGAGGGCATCGTCAAAGGCTCTCCTGTTGTCAGCGAAAATATGTTTTACGGATTTGAAAACCCACTCTCAGTCAGCACCGTTCGAGACGGAGAGGTTGCAGCCTCTCTCTTTCGCGATCTACCTCTTCGAGCCGGCCAGAGCATCACTTATTCCTCCGTGCTTGGCACCTCTCGTCCCGGCCAACTCCGCCGCGCTTTTCTTGGTTATATCGAGAACGAGCGTCCGCGGCCTTATCAACCATTTTTGCATTACAACTCATGGTTTGATCTTGGTTATGAAAACCGATTCGACGAAACCGGGGCGCTCGATCGGATCAATGCGTTCGGCAAGGAGTTGACAGTGGCGCGGCACGTTCAGCTTGACTCTTTCCTCTTCGATGACGGATGGGACGATCCGACTACTCTGTGGGGCTTTAACTCGGGATTTCCTAACGGTTTCACGAAGGCAGGTGCGGCGGCGGCTCAATACAAGGCCGGCATCGGTGTCTGGCTCTCACCGTGGGGAGGTTATTCCGACCAGAAAAAGCAGCGCATTGCGTACGGTCGCGAACATGGATACGAGATTCTTCACGATGGCTATGCGCTCTCCGGACCGAAGTACTTTCAGAAGTTTCAGAACACCTGTCTCACTATGATCGACCAGTACAACGTCAATCAGTTCAAGTTTGACGGGACCGGCAATGCAGACAGTGTCTTTCCGGGAAGCGCCTTTGATAGTGACTTCGACGCCGCCATCCACCTCATCGAACGGCTACGTAAAGAGAAGCCAGCCATCTTCATCAATCTCACGACGGGAACGACGGCCTCTCCGTTCTGGCTTTTTTACGCCGATTCTATCTGGCGAGGCGGAGAAGATCACGATTTCTCAGGAGTTGGTACTCCGCGGCAGCGCTGGATCACTTATCGCGACGCACAGACCTACAAAAATATTGTTCGTCAGGGACCGCTCTTTCCGCTCAACTCGCTGATGCTTCACGGTATCGTCTATGCCAAACAGGCAAAGGATCTAACCACCGATCCAGGCAACGACTTCGCTGATGAGGTCCACTCCTACTTCGGCACCGGAACGCAACTGCAGGAGATGTACATCACGCCCTCGCTTCTATCGCCGACGAACTGGGACACGCTTGCCGAGGCCGCTCGATGGAGCCGTTCCCATGCCGACACTCTCAAAGACGTTCACTGGATTGGTGGTGATCCGGATCAGCTGCAGATCTACGGATGGGCGGCATGGAGCCCGCGAGAGGGTGTGATTACCCTGCGAAATCCGTCGAACAGCGCGCAGGAATTCAGTGTCGATGTAGCCAAAGTTTTTGAACTCCAACAGACAGATCCAGCGGTCTACAAAGTACATAGTGTATGGCAGCACGATAAAAACTCGGACAAGGAATTCGCGCCGGAGATGCGCAAAGGTCAGAGATTCCTGATTCATCTCGCCCCGTTCGAGGTCATCACCCTTGAGGCTGTGCCCACCGATTAGGCAAGTCGAAAAAGAGGCAGCCCGGCATACTACGGCTGCCGCATTCGAGGTGGTCTCAGGTTCGCAGACTCGACCTAAACGAGAGTAAGTTTGATGTTAAGATTACGAAGGGCTTCCGCCGTCTCTTTCGGAAGATTATTGTCGGTAATGACGTGATGAATCGAAGTGGCGTCCACGATCTTCGACAGGCTCCGGCGATTGAATTTAGTCGAATCGCAGACCGCAACGATTGTCTTGGCCGCTTTTACCATCGCACGATTAACGCGCGACTCCATTACATTGGGCGTCGTAAGGCCCACCTCAAGGTCAAATCCGTCGACCCCTAAAAACAGGATATCGGCATGCATGTCGTGAAGCATCTCCTCTGCAAGCGGGCCGACAAGAGAGAAAGAGTTTTTGCGCAGCGAACCTCCGGTGAGCAGCACCTCGAAGTCAGTTCCGCTTAGCTCAGCGGCGATATTTACCGCGTTGGTAATGATGGTCAGATGCGAAAACTTTTTCAGCGCTCGGGCGATGGCCGTGGTGGTCGTTCCTGAGTCCAGCAGAACGCACTGGCCTTCCTGGATAAGATTCACCGCGGCAACCGCAATCCGCTGCTTTTCCTGCAAATGGCGCCCTTCCTTCTCCTTGAGTGAAGGATCAAAGAGCGTCCCCGACTGTGGAAGCAAGGCACCACCGTGTGTTCTCTGCAGCACGCCCCTGCGCTGAAGATAGTCGAGATCCTTACGGATTGTTATCCGGGATATTCCCAGCGATTCAGAGAGGTCCTCGACCAGGACCCGGCCTTGCTGCTGCGCCAGCGAAAGGATATGCTGCCGACGCTCTTCGATGAGCATTTGCGTGCCACTCTCGAACTCCACTGGAGGTAACTTTGACGAGGCTTTCAATGCGACTTTTCGCTGCATAAAGTCCAATTTATCAGTATGACGACCTTCGAACAGTATCACGGAGCTTTCGGGTAGACAATCGCCGAATCAATAGGAAAGCAAAGTCGCATTGCGCTCATTCAGCAATTACGCAACTTCGGCAGACGTCAGGCTATCGAGGATTGCTCTGGTCGCACGCTGCAGCATAGACGCGCAGCACATCCCGAATGTGGTCTACGATGAGAGACACTGGGTCGCCTGCTATCTGTTTCTTTCGCAGCCGTGCGTATTGTGCCGGCAGATAGCGGCTGCACATGCTCTCGGGCACAGAGACTGCGGAGAGATTCGTGATTAATGTATCGACCGCTTCAGCGATCTCCGGTTGATGCCAGTAGTAGCGAATACGGTCGCTGTAGCTGTAGAGTCGCAGCAACTTCTGCTCCGCGGGAGTGCCTGCGTAATAAGGCTTCCAGTTCGCGGGTTCTCGCAGCATAGTCTTCTCGATAGCACGCGTTAGAAAGGACTGCTGGTTCTCCGCGATCAGCTGGGACTCGATGTCTTCGAGCGCACAGAGCGCCTCTCGCATAGCGAACGTGAGTGCAGGACCTACTTTCAGTATTGCAAAGCCATCTTCGACCAGCTCCGCATACGCATTCGGTAGCTGGTAATCAGTGGAGTGCGCCTCAAATACAATTTCTTCGTGCTGTACGCGAAGCCAATCCACGAGCGGTTTCGCCTTTGCACGATCGTACGCAACGACCGCGTCATGGTCGAATTCAACGCCCGGTTGCACCACGAGAGCTATGACTCGCCGCCAAACCTCAGCGAGTCCCTGCTCTTCGAAGACTCGCTTATGAACTGCGAGCGTATATTCCGCGGCTGAGGTCGAGGTTACATCGAGCTCCTGGACGGAATGTGTCGCGCCGCCAGGCACCGGAACCTCAGTTCCGATGACATATACAGGACCGTCACCCCGGGTGCAGGCATCTTCTGCGGCTCTGCACAGTTGCGCCGTACGCTGTGCAATGACTTCGTCCGAGAGTTGCGGCGGATCACCGGAGCAGGCCATGCTCGCGTCCAGATGGATCTTCGTAAATCCAGCCTGAACGTACTCCGCAACCATGTCCTCGGCATGCTTCATCGCCTCATCCGCAGGCATGGAGCGCCACGGATTAGGCCCGAGATGGTCACCGCCAACGATGAGTGATTTTGTATCGAGTCCTGCTGCGGCGGCATATCCCAATACGAAGTCTCGAAATCCTGCCGGCCGCATGCCAGTGTAGCCACCAAACTGATTCACCTGGTTGCTCGTAGCCTCGACCAGTAAAAGTGACTGTGCCTCTACGGCTTGCTCAGTCGCCGCGCGAATGACCCATGGATGTGCGGAACAGACAGAGTAGATTCCGGCCGAAACTCCCGACCTGCGCTTAGAGAGAAGATCCTGAATCGGCGATCGCATAACTGTCAATAGATCCTGAACTTCTGAACAACTCGGTTGATGACGCCACCAGGACTGGGCGAATCAGGCTTCAACTCGCGGGCCACCGAGCAATATAGACCGAGTAACTGGCCGAAGATCACATCTAATACCGGCCGATACGCATCGGGGATATCATCTTCGACTGCGAGATAGGACTCGCAGTAAGGTTCAATCTCTGACTTCTCCGACATCGGACCAATCGCAATCCGTTCCGCTACGATTCCCTTTTCCCCGATTTCACGCAACAGATCACCTGCATACTTTGCTCTGCGCTTCTCTCCAGAAACAAAGCACAGAAACAGAGTCTGCTTATCGAGCGCCGCCATGGGCCCATGCCGCAATCCAAGCACCGTCTCCGGCATGGTTTTGATCTGGCCTGCTGTCATCTCCAGAACTTTTAGCGCAGACTCTTTCGCGACACTTGCCAACGATCCGGTGCCGACCATGCACACCCGCGAGAAACCCAGCGACGCGGCACGTTCTGCCTCCTTCTCGGCGCTCAGCAAAAATTGTCGCCCCCCACGAACCAATCGCTCGACGATCGTCGAATATTCCTCGATCGACCAGGCATGCGCCAGGGACTGCCCCATTACGATCATGTTGGTAAAGGAACTCGTCATCGCCAGGCTACGATCATTTACGGCATCATCCAATACCACGACGCAGGCGTGAGCTGCTTTTTCACAGATCGCGATCATTCGAGCCTGCGCGTTGCAGGTCACTATCAGGTGGGAGATGTTCGGATAGTGCTGGACAGCTTGTTCTACGACCGCGACCCCTTCAGGCGAATCTCCCGACCTCGAGAATGAAATCCAGAGATACCTCCGTCCTGGAACGACATACTCCTCGAGATTGGGCAATAGGTCCGTGCTCGCGCATACTGACACCTCGCAGGCCCACTTTTGCCTTAACAAAAGCTCCAGCGCGTGGCCGATATAATCCGAGGTGCCGGCTCCAACGAGCATAACCACTGGCCGGGTCTCCAGCCGATCGCGAAGGCCTGCTTCTTCCAGGAAGCTGCAGATCCGTCCCTGATGTTGCCGAAATATCTGAAACGTCGTCTCCCAGGTGGCTGGCTGTTGCGCGATTTCACGCGGTGTAAACAAAAGACCGCGAGCCTTTTGTTCTTCGACGGGCAGATCAACAAAACTCGAAAGGGATGTCACAGGGTTCCTTTATAGCGGAAAATAATGCATGCTGAATCAAAATCGAAACTAAACATAAGCAATAATAATAACTATACTTACCATAACGCAACAAAACAATAAGAGGTTTTATGCCAAATCAGCCTCGAGGCGAAGAACAAAGACGTTTCGACATCACAATTGCAGGCGAAACCAACCTCGACCTCATCCTGTATGGCCTGCCGGAGCAGATGTCCACAGAAAGAGAGCTTCTCGGCTCAGGATTCAAAGTAACTCTTGGGGGTTCCTCCTCGATTCTTGCTCATAATCTTGCTGCCCTTGGAACTCGGGTCGGCTTCATCTCCCAGGTCGGCCGCGACGAGATGGGAGATATAGCGATAGCTCGTCTGGGCGAAAGCGGCGTCGATCTATCCCACATTACCTCACGGGAGCGAGTGGGGACTGGCGTAACCGTGCTTCTTCCCCATGGGCAACGTCGTCATATTTTGACCTACCTCGGAGTTATGGCCGAGATGACTGTCGCGGATCTGGATTTGGCCTACCTTACCTCGTCCCGCCATTTTCATCTTTCCTCACTTTTCCTGCAGACGGGTCTTCATCACGGTTTGCCCCAACTCTTTGACACGCTAAAAAAAGCGGGACTGACACTTTCCCTTGATACCAACGACGACCCAACTGATAACTGGGGTGGAGTTCTCGACCAACTCCTCGATAGAATCGACGTTCTTCTGCCAAATGAAGATGAAATTCTGCGCATCGCCAGAAAACCCACCCTTGAAGAGTCGCTCGATCTCCTGGCTCCCCGCGTCCCTTTGATCGTTGTAAAGTGCGGCGCTCGCGGTGCTGTTGTGCAACAGGGGACGAGGCGTGACTGGGTGCCCCCGCTCCGGGTCGAACCGATCGACACCATCGGTGCTGGTGACAGCTTCAACGCAGGTTTCCTGAGCTTCTACCTCAAAGGCGAGAACCCGTTGCGTGCTGCAGCCATGGGCAACATAACGGGTGCATTGTCCACACTGCGGTCCGGAGGCACGGAAGCCTACCGTGACTCTGCCTTCCGCGATGGCTTCCTCAATCAACATACGGTCTCATAAATACGATGGGCGACCGGAACTGAAAACACCCGGTTGAAGCAGTTGATGGCCGAGCTGACGCTGGATAAGGCGATGCTCGAGGACCGTGCTCAGAAAAAAGTTGTGAAGCCCATCCGGCGCCGCCCAATAGGTGACGTATCTGGAGCAGAGCTATCGGGCCACGCCGGAACGACTGAATTGCTTCCTGCAGGAGCCGCGCTCATCTGCGAAAAGCGGAACTCCACTCCGCTAGACTAGAAGTGGGAAGCCGCATGCCAGCCGAAATCATCCTCCAGCAAACCCCGGACGCCGCCGCCCTCCTCGACAGGCGCGAGCAACTTGCCACCGTCCGCACCACGCTCGCCGAGCGCGAATCTGAGCTTGCCCAAATCCGCGCCCAGCTCAGGACCTTCGAAGGGCGTTACCTCCGCCAGGTCGGCATCCTCTACGCCGAACTCGACGACCTCGAAGCGCGCATCGCCGAGCGCGAAGTCGACCTCTACGACTCCGACTCCGCCCGCCGCCGAGCCGACGAAACCCGCCAGCGCGCGCAGGAAACCCACGATGCCGCATTCGGCGACGCCCACGAAGCCGAAGAGTTCGACCCACCGCCCAGCCTCAAGACCCTCTTTCGCGACGTCGCCAAACGCATCCACCCCGACTTCGCTCGCGACGACGCCGAGCAGAAGCACTTCACCCTGCTTATGGCCCGCGCCAATCAGGCCTACAGCTGCGGCGACACCGAAACCCTGCAGCGTCTCCTTGACGATCACCGCGAAATCAACGCCTCCATCGCAGGCGAAGGTGCTGGCGCCGAGCTTCTCCGCATCACGCGCCAGATCCAGCACGCCGAGCGCGACATCGCCACCCTCGAGGCCGAACGCCGCACGCTGCTCACCGGCGAAATCGCCCAACTGCACCTCGACACCGAAGCTGCCGCCCGCGAACACCGCGACCTCTTCGCCGAACTCGCCACCAGCCTCCACGAGCAGATCGCCGATGCCCAGCGTCGCTTCGAGCTCATCGACCGCCAGATCAGCGCGCATGGAAGATGAAGATAAAGATGGAAGATAAAGCCAAATCCGGCCTGCTCCACATCCCCACCGGCGCCGCGCTGTCACTCCATTCCCCCACGCGTTCCGGCATCATCGCCCGCGGTCGTCGCGACGCAGCCAACGCAGCCTCGAATCCGCACTACCGGCAGGCCGTCACCGACTACAACGCCGGCGACTTCACCGCAGCCGCAGCCTGCTTCCAACTCGCCGCCGAGCAGGGCCACGCCGAGTCACAGTACCTCCTCAGCACGATGTACGACGCGGGTCAGGGCCTGCCGCAGGACGACGCCCAGGCCGCCTGGTGGGAGCGCAAGGCCGCCGAGCAGGGCCACGCCTACGCCCAGGCCAACCTCAGCTTCCGCTACTACGCCGCAAACAATTTCCCTGAAGCTTTCGCGTGGTGCCAGCGCGCTGCCCACAGTAATCTCGCCTGGGCGCAATACAACCTCGGCCTCATGTATCGCAAAGGGGAAGGGGTCCCGCAAAGCAACGCCGAAGCTGCTCACTGGTATCGCCTGGCGGCCACCCAAAACTTTCCCGAAGCCCAGCAGAAGTTAGCTGACCTCTACTACATTGGCCAGGGCGTCCCACTCAGCTATACGCAGGCCGCCGCGTGGTACCGCAAAGCCGCCGATCACGGCAACGCCGAAGCCCAGTTCCAGCTCGGCCACCTCTACGCCACCGGCCAGGGTGTCGAGCACGACTACACCCAGTCCCGCCACTGGACTCGTCAGGCCGCCCTTCAAGGCCACGAGCAGGCACTCGGCGAACTCAAGCGCCGCGAGTACCGCGACCCATATTAAAGAAACTCTCCCCACAAAGTTGGAACAGGCCACACCTACGCCACTGATTACACAAAAAACGCCCTTATTGGACCGTCGAAGCGAGGGACCGGAGTAGGAGCGGCGTGATGGATATGTCATTTCTGAAATCAGAATGAATCTCGGCCTGGTGCGTCTTGCGCCGAAAGCGATTCCAGAAGATGCTTCGTATACAACCCGGTCGCCACAAACTTTGCTCCATCCCGGAGCATCATCAGGAGGACTTGTTCGCCATCCTTGTCGATGAACGTGATCTCGTTGAGATCTACAACACAGCTCTGAGGTGGCTGACACCGTTGTTTTGCGCACCAACTACTGATCAACTCTTCCATGGCTGATCCCGTCAGCCGGCCTTGAAGAATCCATCGTTGCTCGGATGCCGTCTCGCTCACCGTGATTCGCAGCATGTTGCTCGTTCCTTACAATTCGATGTGTCGATGTATCTCCTGGGGGCAGTGCCCGCCATTTCACATTAGCCCGTCAATCACGCATGCATCTGCCGGCGTCGACAGCCGGCCAATGTATTTCCTTTCCTCCATTGGTCTCAAGGAGTGATATCTGTCGGCCGTTTTAACATACGAGCAATCTTCATGCCTAACGTGGAGCCTTTTTAGAATGGCTGACTTTTGTGTAGGAGCTGGTGAAGTCAATGGGGAGACGTGTTCGGAGATGCTTATAGATTGGCAGCGTGCCAAACGGTTGGCACGCGAACAACTTCAGGCTGAACGGTAAACCTGTTGCACCAGCTAGGATCTCTGCGGACGGGAGATACCCAGTTTTTGCATCCGAAACTGCAGTGTTGGGCGCTTCATTCCAAGTTTCGCAGCGGCTCCGTTCGGGCCCGCGAAGACCCAGTTGCTCTGCTCAAGGACCGACAGAATATGCCTTCTTTCGATCTCCTCCAGAGTCGCGGCTCCATTTATATGACCGTTTGGGTCGGAAGATTTTGATTTCAGGTCCGCTAAGGACACCTTTAGGACGGGGCCTTTCGAAAGAATCACCGCCCGCTCGATAACATTCTGCAATTCACGAACGTTCCCTGGCCATGGATAATGGGTCAGCGCATTCATCGTTTCGGCGGAGATCGTGTCGATGTCCTTCGTCATATTGCGAGCGAAGTGCTGGGCGAAATGCCTGACCAGGAATGGGATGTCTTCTTTCCGCTCTCTCAGAGGCGGGACATAGACCGGGAAAACGTTCAGCCGGTAAAACAGGTCAGAGCGAAACTTTTGTTCCTCCACCATCGCGCTCAGGTTCCGGTTGGTGGCTGCAATGAGGCGGGCATCTGTGTGAAGCGTACGCGAACTGCCCAGGCGTTCAAACTCCCGTTCCTGTAGAACGCGCAGAAGTTTCGGCTGCAGGTCAGCGGGGATCTCGCTGATTTCGTCAAGGAAGATGGTCCCCTGGGACGCCAACTCGAAACGTCCAATCCGTTGCGCGATTGCTCCTGTGAACGCACCTTTCTCGTGCCCAAACAACTCACTCTCCAGCAGACCGGTAGGGATCGCCGCGCAGTTCAGTTTCACGAAGGGACGTTCCAGCCGACGGCTGAGGTTATGAACAGCGCGAGCAATTAGTTCTTTTCCGCTTCCGGTCTCCCCTTGTATCAGGACAGTTGAATTTGTAGGCGCAACCGCTTCCACTTGTCGCAGCACCTGGCGGAGTGCCATGCTGTTTCCGATGATCTCTTCAAAGTTGAGCTCGCTGCGGATCTCATCTTCAAGATAGAGGTTCTCCTGTTTGAGCTGGTTGGAGAGCTCCGTAATGCGCCGATAGGCAAATGCGTTGTCGATCGCGATCGCGACCTGTCCGGCTATTTGCGTCAGGAATTCGACATCTGGATGAGTGAAGGCGTTCTTCTCTAATCTCACCAGACAGAGCACTCCGAGGGTGCTGTTGCACCGGATTAACGGAAGCATGCACAGTGTCTCGATACCTTCGCCAGAGATGACTCCGTCGCCAAAACCGGATCCGTTCAGATCTTCAAAGTTGCCAACCCATGGCTTTCCAGTACGAAATACCTCGCCGGCGAGCGAGCCCTCGAGTGTTCCTGAGAGGTTCTGATTTGGGATGCCTTTGCTGTTTGGAAAATCGAGCGCATACAGTTGAAGTTGTCTGTTCGCTGCATCGGGCAGGATCAGCGCCACGCCATCCAGGCCCATGGTCTTGCGTATGCCCGGAGAAACAGACCGGAGGACTTCTCGCAACTCAAAACTGGATACGACGCCGTTGTTCAGCTCGAGGATGAGCTGCAACTTCTTCCGCTCGCTCTCCAGCTCAGTTCGAACGGTTTCCGAATGGGCGAAGTTCAGACGATCGTCGATTGCCAGAGCGACGTAGTCGGCAATGAGACACAGCAGGTCGATTTCGTTCCTGGAGAAGGCGCCTTGGGACTCCCTTGCAAAACAAAGTGCCCCTAGTTGACGGACCGCTGTATGCAGCGAAAGCACACAAAGGGACTGGTTTCCGCGTTCACGGAATAGCCGAACGGCCCCATCGAACCTGATCTCCCGGTCGAGGGACGAAACGACGAAAGGATGCGGCTGCTCCGAGATCATCTGACAGATCTCATCCTGCCACGATTCCCTCTGAGACTCTGGGACGATTCCAGGTCCTCCATTATCAAAAACGTACCCCGAGAGGGCGATCTCCTTCGCAAGAACTAACGCAGCCGTATTGGAGTCCACAAGACCGGAAAGCTCGGAAGGGAGGGAACGTATCAGTTGTTCCGGATCAGAGTGTGCATCCAGCGTGCGCACAAAACGCACAAACTCTTCGACCTGTTCGGCCGACAGACCATTATCGGTAAAACCAATACCTCGGAGTTGCGATCTCATGATCGGTGAGTTACGTCCCCCTTCCATCGATGACTGATAGATGAAGTTCCGGGTCTGAAGGTGGCAACGATCGTCCGGTCTTGACATGCTTTGACGTCCGGACATTGGAAACGATTGCGAGTTCCTAATTGCGAGTTCTTATTGAATGCCAGGTGTTTGGCAGGCGGTCAATAGACTGGCAGGCAGTAGTCCGTTTCAGGCGATTGTCGCAAAGCAGGGTCGACCAATTTCCCTTTTATATGAGTAGCGTATGGCGACCAGAAAAAGATTACGCTCATGGCCCAAAAATTGCATCTGGCTGGCTGCAGGATCGTCAACGCAGAATCGCTTTCATGCTGTTCTGAGGGGGGCCGGATGAATCTGGAGCAACAGCAAACTGAACAATCGCATGGCTTTCGCCTCGATGTTCCGCTTCACGATCTACTTACCAAATCCACAGTTCTTCCGCCAGGGCTGCGGCCCAGTGGGACACCTCAGACATTCCCCGACCCCGTGTTTCCCCAACATCCCGACCTGCTGGGGCCAGTCGATGAGGTCGACGGCTGGGTTCCGCCCGAAAAACGCAGCTGGACACCGGGGCAGATCTACCACGCGATGCAGGGATGGTTATTCCCCTACATTCGTTCAAGGGTTACAGCCGGAGACTTCCATCCACTCATTGCTTATCTCTTTACTGAGTTCAAGTGTAATCTCGACTGCCATTACTGCTGGGCCTTTGACAACAAAGTTAAAGGAATGACCGAAGATACGGCGAAGCGCTCCGTTGACTGGCTTCACGGAACGGGCTGCAGGGTGCTCGCCTACATGGGCGGAGAGCCGCTGCTGCGTCCCGATCTTATTCATAGAATCACCTACTACGCCGCTAAGAAGAACTTTTGGATCTACCTGCCGACGAACGCGCGGCTATTGCGCACCGACGTCATCGACAAGCTGGCAGATGCGGGTATCTCCACCTTCAACATTGCCGTGGATGCCGTCGATCTGAAACCGGGCTTGCCTAAAGCCCTCGTCCCCATTCGCAAGCAATTCGATTACCTCATCCGTAAGCAATACGGATACGGCTTCTCGGTGTTCCTTAACATCAATATCTGCCGCAATAATCTGGATGATGTGCGAGAGCTTACGGAAATAGCCCACGACAACGGCATCGCAACCGACTACCACATCAATGAGTCCCCGTTGCTTGAGCAGGACGAACACTTCAAGCACGCGGACCACAACGTCACCTACATCACGAAGGATGACTGGCCGGCCGTGGAGGAGACGATTCAGTGGCTGACCGAAAAGCAGGATGCCGGATACAAAATGGTGAACTCAAACACCCGGTTATGGCAGATGGTCGAATTCATGAAGGGCAAACACTTTCCCTGGAACTGCCGTGCCGGTCAGAACTCCATGATTATCCGGGTTGATGGAACGCTCGCACCGTGCTTTCCGATGTATACGGCAAGCTATGACTGGGGCGTAGTCGGCAATCACAAGTTCGACACCAAACAACTGGACCACCAGAAAGAGACCTGCCAGACCCACTGTTTTTCTACGCTCAATCACATCCTCGGCTGGTGCTACAACGATCAGCGTGTCATCAGGTATTTCTTCAAGCAACTCGCTCATGGCTTCCAGGGAGCGAGCGGGCAGATGTAACGCCCGCCTATCCCTGATCGCAGAACCCATCGAAAACTCGCACGCAATCGAGCACAAGGAGACGCAAATGCCGGTAACTGAAGAGATCGTTCAAAAAGACTTCGAAGTAGAGATCCAGGCCCGTATCGACGCCGAGAGGGCGCGACTTCGCGCGGAAGCCGGATTGGCACGCATGCGCGAGTTCAAAAAGCCGGTAGAACGCACATTCACTGCTGCGGAACGGGACTACGTGACGATTCTCTTCGGCGGTCTCACCTGGAAACACGAAGAGATGATCAAGGCCGTTTTTCACGGGAGCGGCTATCGCTGCGAGAATATTCCGACGCCGGTCGTGGATGACTTTCAGGCAGGAAAGGAGTTCGGAAACAACGGTCAGTGCAACCCGACCTACTTCACGGTCGGCAATCTCGTACGCTACCTTCAGAAGCTGGAGCAACAGGGCGAGACAAAGCAGCACATCATCGACAACTATGTCTTCTTCACCGCCGGTTCCTGTGGTCCGTGCCGTTTTGGGATGTACGAAGCTGAATACCGCTTTGCCCTGCAGAATGCTGGCTTCGATGGCTTCCGTGTTCTTCTGTTCCAGCAAACTGATGGGATCAAGGCCGCAAGCGGAGAGCCAGGATTGAAGTTCTCCGTTGACTTCGGCATGGGTATGCTCAATGCGCTCAATCTCGGAGACGTCATCAATGAGCTTGTGTACCAGGTTCGCCCCTTTGAAGTGAACAAGGGTGAGACCGACCGCGTCATCCAGGAGTCAGTGAAGACACTCACCGACACACTGCGCGACCGGAAGCGCTGGCACATCATGGACGCTGCTCCTTCCTGGGCAAAACCATTCCTCGATAAGAATAAGAAACTCACGGGAATTAGTTGCACCCTCGGGAAGATCGGCGACAACCTCTACGGCAAAGAGTACGTGGACGCGTTGCATGCATGCCGCGACAGCATCAACGCGATTGAAGTTGACCGGTTTCGCGTGAAGCCCGTCATCAAGATCACTGGCGAGTTCTGGGCCCAGACAACCGAGGGTGACGGCAACTTCAATATGTTCGCCTTCCTCGAAAAGGAAGGTGCTCAGGTGCTGGTCGAACCGATCGCTACATGGATCGCCTACATGATGTTCGTTGCGAAAGAAGGCGCTAAAGCGCGAGCGGATGCCGAAGCTCCCTATCGTGATCCCAGGTGGTACGAGGTGAAGAAGCGTCTTGCGAACGAACTAAAGATCTTCAAAAAGACCGGAGGGCTTAGCGCCGGCAGTGCCATGTGGACGTATTTCTATCACCGCACCATCAGGCATATGGGAGATACAGCTCACCACCTGGTTCCGCAGAAGGAGCTCGCGCGCCTGGCACATCCCTTCTACCATCAGCTCGCACGCGGCGGAGAGGGCCATATGGAGGTCGGCAAAAATGTCTACTACACCGTGAATCACCTGTGCCACATGGTCCTAGCGCTGAAACCCTTCGGCTGCATGCCCTCGACCCAGTCGGATGGTGTTCAGTCGCGGGTGGTCAATAAGTTCAAAGATATGATCTTCCTGCCCATTGAGACTTCCGGCGAAGGTGAAGTGAATGCGCATAGCCGAGTGCAGATGGCACTGGCAGAAGCAAAGGCCAAGGCACGCGCCGAGTTTGATGGAGTCTTGCAGGAGACCGGAAAATCTTTAGATGAACTTCGCGATTACGTCGAGCAACACCCGAAGCTGAAACAAGCACTTTATCGGGTTCCACATCGGAAAGGTGTCGCCGGCACCGCCGCGCAGTTTGCCTGGCACGTGAGCGATTTGATCGATAAAGATAGTGCCTATCGTCGCCGGACTGCTGTGTCCATGCCACGCATGCAACGGGTTGCGTGATGCGCGTTTTGTCAGGGCTATTCCTGGGAGGATGTTTTGTCCTGGGAATGGCCATCGTGGTGTTGTTCGTTGTACTGCTGCGATCCTCCCTGCTGCATTTGATCAGGCTGCAGGGCGGAAAGCACATCCTGGACATTGAACATTATGCCGGCATTGACGAAGAGGAACGAATCAAACGCCCACCTTTTCTTTCCGGCATTCAGGGATTAGTCATTTGAGGAGAAGGTAATGCATCAATTCTTCGTTGGCCTGGACGTAGGTTCCACTACCGTCAAAGCAATTGTGGTTGATGCCGCAACAGATAAAACTATCTGGCAGGACTACCAGCGTCATGAGACGCGTCAGCCGGAAAAAGTCCTTGAGTTCTTACAACGCATGGAAGCCGACACTGGAATTGCCGTCGGAAACACGCGCATATTCGTCACAGGATCAGGCGGCGGAACTATCGCCGAGATGATCGGTGCGAAGTTTGTTCAGGAAGTACACGCCGTCTCCCTTGCCGTCGAAAAGCTTCATCCAGAGGTGTACTCCGTCATCGAATTGGGCGGACAGGATGCGAAGATCATCGTCTTCAAAGATGATGCGGAGACGGGGCGCAAGAAGAAGATTCCCTCCATGAACGACAAGTGCGCCGGGGGCACCGGAGCTGTGATCGACAAGATCAATGCCAAGCTCAAGATCCCCGCGGCAGACCTCGCGAATCAGGGATATCACGGTATCAAGCTGCACAAGGTTGCCGGTAAGTGTGGTGTCTTTGCCGAAACAGACATAAACGGTTTGCAGAAAACCGGTACGCCCCCGAATGAGTTAATGGCCTCACTCTTCGAGGCAATCGTGCTGCAAAACCTCAGCGTGCTGACTCGCGGACATACATTGCGGCCGCATGTTCTTCTCCTGGGTGGTCCGAACGGATTCATCCGCGGTATGCAGGAGGCATGGCAGGTTAACATTCCGCGCATGTGGAAAGAACGGAAGGTCGAGATTCCGGAGGGCGCGACTCCGGAAGAGTTGATCAAAGTACCCGACAACGCGCAGTACTTTGCTGCGCTGGGATCGGTCGAATTTGGCAAAGAGGAAGAGCCTGGCGTGGGCAGCTACCTCGGTACCGAAAAGCTTCTTTACTACATTGACTATGGTCGTGCAGAGGAGAAGGCAACCGCTGGGGGTAAAGGTCTGGTCGCGGAAGACGCTGAGCTGGTAGCGTTCAAGTCGGCGTATACAAAGAAAAAATTCAAGGCAGCGGAATTTCTTCCGGGTCAGGTAGTTTCCGGATTTGTCGGCATCGACGGCGGATCTACTTCGACCAAGGCGGTCGTCCTCGGAAAAAATGGAGAAATCCTATGCAAGACCTACCAGCTTTCGAACGGTAACCCTATTCAGGACACGATCGAAATGTTCGAGAAGCTGCGAGAGCAGATCGAAACGAAAGGCGCATCGCTTGAGGTCCTCGGCGTCGGTACCACCGGCTACGCCAAAGATATTCTCAGAGATGTTTTGAACGCCGACGTCGCTCTGGTCGAGACGGTTGCACATACGGAGTCAGCGCTGAAGTTCTACGACGACCCCCATGTCATCGTGGATGTGGGCGGACAGGACATTAAGCTCATCGTCCTGAAAGACGGCCGCGTAAAGGACTTTAAGCTGAACACACAATGCTCCGCCGGAAATGGGTACTTTCTGCAATCGACCGCGGAGGGCTTCGGCATGAAGGTGGAGGAGTTTGCAGACATTGCCTTCGCCGCCAAATCCATGCCGTCGTTTGGCTACGGATGCGCCGTCTTCATGCAGTCCGACATCGTCAACTTCCAGCGTCAGGGTTGGCGATCGGAAGAGATTCTCGCCGGCCTCGCTGATGTACTTCCGAAGAACGTCTTCCTCTACGTTGCCAGTATCCCGAATCTGGCGGCCTTGGGTACACGCTTCGTCCTCCAGGGCGGAACCCAGAACAACCTTGCGGTGGTCAAGGCAGAGGTGGACTTCATCAAATCCAGCTTCCGCGCGAACGGAAAAGAACCGGAGATTATCGTCCATGAACACTGCGGGGAGTCCGGAGCAATCGGCGCTGCACAGGAGGCTCTCCGTCTCTGGAACAACGGACGCCAGACTACGTTTATCGGTCTTGAAGCCGTTGCGAACATTCGCTATCACACAACGCGAAATGAAGACACACGCTGCTATTTCTGTAAAAACAACTGCCTGCGCACCTTCATCGATGTCGATGTGAGCGGAGGTCAAAGCCCGGAGCACGATCACACCCTTGCCGCAGAAGACCGTGCTGCTACACAAGAGGAGGTAGTCGATGTCATATCCAGCCTGCCTTCCCTTGAACAGATCCAGGAGAACCTTCCTGCTGTCGAATCGCATGGTTCCTGCAGCACAACTGGAGGGCACAGTTCTCCCTCTGTATTTAAAGCGAAGATAGAGCCGCTGGTTCAAATTCAGCTGGCTCCCGGATCAGGCAAAGTTATCGAGCTGCCGAAACCCACCGACTTCCAGCCGCGCAAGACGAAGGTCCCACTGCGAATGGGCGAACAACGGCTCATCATCGCCACCTGCGAAAAGGGCACCGTGGAAGATCTTGATGAGATGAAGGACATCAAAGCCGATATCGACAAAATCAAAGCGGTCAATCCCAACTACGTTGATATCGCAGCACACGATGTCTTCCGTCATCGTGATGTCGAGGTCATCTCCGACGCCATTCCAGTCACCCGCGGCCTGTTCATTTCAAAGGCAATCAAAGAACGCGCTTCACAGATGGAGCGGCGCAAGGACTTCCGCGTAGGTATTCCGCGTCTTTTGAACACCTATACCTATGCACCGTTTTTCAATGCGTACTTCGTCAGCCTTGGACTAAAGTCCGAAAATATCATCTACTCGGATTACACAACCCCGGAACTTTACCGTGCAGGCGCAAGTCGGGGCGCCATCGACCCATGCTATCCCTCAAAGATTGGTATCGCGCATGTCTACAACCTACTCGCGACCAAACACGCAAAGAAGCCGCTTCATGCCATCTGGTTCCCGATGTACGACATCCTGCATTCGCATCTCGTAAACCTGACGGGATCGAATGCCTGCCCAACCGTAACGGCAACACCGGAGACAGTCAAAGCCGCCTTCACCAAGGAGAGCGATATCTTCTCCGAAAACAACGTCCTCTATATGGATCCGATCTTAAATCTCCAGGACGAAAAGATCTGTGCCGACCAAATGTTCAAAGCATGGGCACCCGTACTCGGTGTTACCCGTGACGAGAACGATCGCGCCATCGCCGTCGGCTTCAAATCCTTGCACGAGTGTGAAGCCGAGATTCGCCGGCAGGCGAGAGAGACGCTCGATCAACTCGAACGGGAAGATCGCATCGGTATCGTAATGCTGGGCCGCGTCTATCATCACGACCCAGGCCTGAACCACGAAATCATGGAGGAGTTTCAGAAGTTAGGATATCCGGTCTTTTCGCAAAGCACATTGCCGCTTGACGAAGACCTGCTTGACCGCCTCTTCGGAGAGGAGGTTCGCGCCGGCTTGATCACTCATCCGCTCGACATTAGTGACGTCTGGAAAAATCGTTACTCCACCAGCACCAACCACAAAGTCTGGGCCGCAAAGTTTACGGCGCGCCACCCCAACCTGGTTGCGCTCGAAGTCTCCAGCTTCAAGTGCGGCCACGACGCCCCCATCTACGGGGTCATCGAAGGCATCATCGAACAATCTGGTACACCCTACTTTTCGTTCAAGGATCTCGACGAAAACAAACCATCAGGCTCTATCCGCATTCGTGTCGAGACGATCGACTACTTCCTGCGCCGCTATCGTGAAGACATCATCAAGCGTCGCCTCCTCGAAAGCGATATCGAAACGCAATTGGCTGGGTTCGAACAATCGCTTCGCAGTCAACAGCGAGACGAGATGGCAGTGGCAGGGGATTGAGATTCGCGGTTGCCTGAAAACCTGCCGGATAGCATCAGGCGCATCGGGATCCAGGAGTGTCAATCCGCGCTGTGGCAGTATCGTGGAATTCCATCAATCGTTTCATCTCTCCGGTACATTGGGCACACTACGAATTTGACCCTTACTGTCGAATAGGGAACTACGTCCGTTAGCCCGCTGATCAGTTTCAAACGCCACCGGTTGCTATTACTGCACTATCACTGTGACAGCAATCGACTGGCTTCCGCCCGAGGGGCCAGAGGTAACTGCCTGGATGGTGTAAGTGCCGGACGGAGCAACGGCGCTGATGGCTTGTTGCTGCCATCTCCGTCACTTCCACCAATAACGGATGGCTGCTGTGGTTTGATGGTGGCGAGTTTGGCGGGGGCTCGCGGCTCCAGACGGCAAGACCCCACAGCTTTCCGCGAGCGAAAAATTACTGGGTCGCCGCATTGGCATGCTATATCCGAACTCCGTTGTTTCCTCTCCGGACATCAGGATCTACGTTGGTATGCGACAATTTATCGTCCGTCTCGTGCTGCGTTCCGGCGCGTACAGGGAAGAATGGCTTGTTCTTCATGCTTTTGAGCCCTTTCGAAGAACAGATCTGCTTTGCTTGGTCTGAACGTGGAGCGCCGACCGATTTCATTTGAGTTGCGTTGACTTTCTGGGGTTCTCACTCTGTCCGAGGTTGATGGTTATGGCTATTTGCTCATTCGCGGCACATTCGAAATCGCTTGCCGGCAACACCAGCAGGCGCCTCTCAGGTGTCGTAGTGGTTACTCTTTGCGTTGGCCTGATCGCATTTACTTCGAGAAGCGAAGCACAGACAGTTGCAGGTAACTTAGCCACGGGCAATCGTCCCAGGGCAACCGCAGTGAATCCAGTGACTAACACTCTTACGTCGCCAACACTGGTGGCAATACCGTGACAGTGATCAATGGTGCCACCAGCGCAACCACGAGTGTGCCCGTGGGTGCCAGTCCTTCTGCTATAGCGGTAAATCCCGTAACCAATCAGGTCTATGTCGCAGGCAGCAACACAGTTACGGTGATCAATGGAGCCACCAACAGCGTGGTCGGGGTAAAGGTTCCGGTGATGACGTAGCTGCCGGCAGGCAGGACCCTGGTCGAAGTGACCGTAATGGTAGCGCCGGTGGCCAGCGACGTAGCCGTGTAGGTCCAGGTCCCGGCAACGGCGGTGCCGTTACTGGTGGCCGTGGCCGTGATCGCCCCCGCAAGCGAGGTGCCGTAGGAGACGCCGGCGACCGAAGAGCTGATGCTGGCCGTGATGGCGACCTGTGCGGTCGAGAAGGTGGTCGTGGTTGGGCGACGGTGGCGGTGCCGGTGGTCGTCGTTCCGTTCGGCAGGGTTAGCGTGTAGGTGATGGTGCCACTGTAACTGGTCACCGTGTTGCCATAGGCATCGACGACCGTGGTCGTCAGGGGACCGAGCACCGAGCCCGGGGTGTAGGTCGAGCTTGTGTTGATGCCGGTTAGCGTCGAGGTCTTGCTGGCCGCGCCCGGACTTACCGCGATGGTCTCGCTGGTTGAACCGACGCTGGCCGCGGTCACTGTGAGGGTATCGGTATTAGCCAGCGTCAGGGCGGTGCCAGACAGGTTCAGGCTGGCGATGCCGCTGCTGGCGGTGGAGCTGCCGGAGGCGATGATGACACCCGCAGCATTCTTCAGCGTGTAAGTCACCGCTCCGGAGTAGCTGGTTACCGAGTTGCCGTGTGCGTCCTCGATGGTTGCCGAGATCACACCGGCGTTACCGCCTGCCGTGACGCTGGTGCTTCCGCCCGAGAGGCTGACCGCGCTCGCCGAGGCTGCCGAGACGTTCTCCGTGGCGACGGCGTTTGTGGGGCTGCCCGCCGAGGCCGTGTAGGTGTAGACGCCGCTGGTGTTGAGGGCGGCTCCGCTCAGGTTGAAGGTGGCGATACCCGCAACCGCGGTGGCCATGTAGGTCTGCTGATAGCCATTCGGTCCGGTCGCGATCAGCGTGATCACGTCGGTCTGGCTTGTCACCGTCGCACCGCTGCTATCTCCTTCGAGGATCGTGATAGCGGAACCTGCGTTGCCGCCCGCGGTTACGTTCGCAGCCGGCGCCTGGCCGAAGGCGAGCTTCGAGACCAGGGCCTGTCCGGTTCCGGTCAGGGTGATCGTCTGAGTCGAGCCGACGCTGCCGAGCGTGTTGTCCGTGAGGGTCAGCGAGCCGGTGTTGGTGCCTCCCGCGGCGGGCCTGAAGTCGATGCCGTAGACGCAGGAGCTGTTGGCCACAAGGGCCGAGGTACAGGTGGTGGTGGAGTCGTTGGTGAAGCTGGTTCCAGTGCTGGGGGTAGAGGTCGCGAAGACGGCGCTCGAGATCGCCAGATCGAGATTGCCCAGATTCAGCACGGTGATGCTCTGGGGGCTATCGGGGCTGGTCGATCCCTGCACAGTGCTCGCATAGGTCAGGGTCGGCGCGGTGGCCTTGGCTGCTGACCACGATGCGGTTGTTGCCGGCA
>Ga0302315_10000752_pt1 | contig 35177 bp, 27 predicted proteins | sample III_Palsa_N3_1_FD_200532 | JGI IMG/M metagenome (GOLD analysis project Ga0302315, IMG submission 200532) | Peat permafrost microbial communities from Stordalen Mire near Abisko, Sweden - III_Palsa_N3_1 | ecosystem: Environmental > Terrestrial > Soil > Palsa > Peat permafrost | place: Sweden...
GGGTGTATGGATATTCGTAGGTGCCACGGCCCGGTAAAAGTTCCGGTTTTTGCATGCCGATACAAGTACCACGCAACACCATTTCAGGCTGATCAACCAAAGCTATTTTTGAAGGTAATTTATGGTTCGCCCTTAGCTCATCAGCCAGTTCAAGGCAGCCGTACATAACACCTGAATTATCGGCCCCCGCTATTATAATTTTGCCGGATGAACTATTTATAGCAAAGCCTTCTTTGCCGGGGGTTTTAGCTAAATGGATGTGACCGGTTGTATAGTAGTGTTTTATTGAAGCATCTTTTAACAATCCCACTATTATATTTTCAGCATGGCTATTAACCGCTGATCTAATGGTAACCGCATAGCCTTCGGATCTTAATTGCTGCTCCAATTTTTGCGCACCATACTTAATACGTTCATGTGATGACGGGGAAACTACTATAGTAATCGTTTTTAATGGCTTTATAGTTGCCGCGCGACAAATTACCGTGCCTAAAACCCAGGCACTGCAAACAATTAAAATTTTAATTTTCATACGGCAGGCGGAACAACTCATTGATGAAAAGATGTGCAAATATTTAAAGCAATTACAAAAAGCTGCAGTATTGGTATATAACTGAACTTAGGTTAAAATATAATTGATGGTTTAACTAAACAGTCAAATCTATTCTTACTCGGTCAATAAATCCTGCTGTTTTTTTTCAATATATTGTACAATCTTATCATTAACGGCTTTGTTACCGTATGCATCACTTTAATATAGCAGTTACATGCTTTAGCTCAGTTCCATGATAAATAACCTTACCGTCTGAATAGATAAAGAAACCTGCCCCATGGTGATATTTTGAGCCCGTTTTATCCCATAAAATGCTGATGATATGCCCATGATAGGCCACATTATCCAAACAAAACCATGGCCATTGATCTTTTGGTATCAGCGGGAAAACTTCCAATACATTATCAGCACGGGGTTTTAGTCCTATCAGATCGCTTATCACCAGGTCGCAAAAACCTGAGTGATTGTAGTAACTGCTCCGCGGGCTATCGCCTTTTAACCAGTAACCCGTTTTTTCATCCTGGTACTCGCCCAAATAAGGTACACCGCGTTTAATGTGCGACATGGCATATTTATGAAATTCGTCATAAAACACCTTTGCCGACATATTATTTTGATTGCTATAATTAGTGAGCAAATTTGATAATGCCTTAAGTGTTTGCGTAGTAGCAAATGGCCATACAGCCCCATCCCACTCACAGCCATGCCCTGTTCCGTGTGTACGGAACAGCGGATGGCGCCTTTCGGCTGTAGTTATTCCCCAGGGCGCGTCAAACCCTTTGGTATCTGTAAGTTGATCCCATTGTACCGCATATTTTGCATTATCATCGGGTAAATTAAAATACCAGGGTATAAAGCCTAATTCTTCGCGCGCATCGGCAAATTTTCCATCTGGTTTTTTCACCTCAAAAAATTTGGCGCTATCATCCCATAAACTATCCTGCACCAATTTTTTAAGCCCGGCTGCTTTTTGCTGATATTTTGTTTTCAGGGTATCATTCCCGGTAATGGCGGCCATTTTAGCTAAGGCATTGGCATTACCGTACATATAACTGTTGATAGTTGGACGTACATTTTTAATTTTTCTACTGCCGCTTATGGATTCTTCCATCGCGTCTTTCACATCGAACTGCCAGTATAATTTATCGGCAAGCTGATGTTCTTTTTCCCATTGAGAATAATCATTGTTCAATGCCGGCAGATCTTGTTTTATGAATGCTTTATCTAAATTGGTTAAGTAAAAATTGTACACTGCATCATCAATCCAACTACTAAATGCATGCAGGTGTGGCTTGGCTTGTTTTGGGTCGTCAAACAGCCAGAAGTTAATATATCCTTTAATATATTCCTGGTCGCGCAGCCAGCGGCCTTCGTATATCTGATGGCCTAAGGCGCTGCTTACCGTATTATACTCACCTGCCCAATTTACATTAGTTATGAATTCGGTAAAAATAAAGCCATCGGGGGTTTTAACCAGGTGTTTTCTGAATGTCCACCAACGATAATAATATATCTTTTCAATAGCTGAGTCAGGGCATTCAAACAGCGGTACATTATCTGCCAGCCACTCATAGGCATGATCGTTGGTGATATAGTTCTTTACCGTTTCGGTATCTATAGCATTAAAATAATTGGTATACGATTTTAGCTTATCAGTTTTAAGCAAGTGCTTTTGCGCAAAGCAAAACTGACTTACAGCAAGTACAGATAGGGTAATTATAATCAGTTTAATTTTCATTTCATCTGTTTAATTAGCTTCAACCATCGCTTTTATTACGCCTGTTGCCGGATCAAGCCAGGCACCAAACTCATCTTTCAACTGGTCAAAGGTAGTGCGGTGCGTAATGTAGGTTTTGGCATCAACCAGGCCTTTTTTCATACAATTTATTACATATTCAAAATCCTTACGTGTGGCATTGCGACTGCTCATCAGGGTCGATTCCCGCTTATGAAACTCGGGGTGACTAAAGCTAAAAGCCTCTTTCTGTAACCCGATCAGCACATACCGCCCGCCATGTGCTAAATAGTTAATGCCATCATTTATCGCTTTCAAATTTCCTGTTGCATCAATTACCACACTTGCCATATCGCCATTGGTTATTAACCTTACTTTCTCAACAGCATTTTCCTTTAAAGGATTTATAGTATGCTCAATATTTAATTCATGCCTGCAAAATTCTAAACGGTTGTCGCTTACATCTATTACTATAACTTTTCCACCAGCTATCCGGGCAAACTCCATAGTGCCCAAACCTATGGGGCCTGCTCCTATTACCAGTACAAATTCGCCCGCTTGTATATTTGCCCTGCATACCCCATGCGCTCCTATGGCTAATGGTTCTACCAGTGCCAGTTCATCGTAATTTAATCCCGAGCCATGTACCAGCGAATATGACGGTACACGCAAATACTCAACCATACCACCATCAATATGAACCCCGCAAACCTGCATGCTTACACAACAATTAGGTTTACCGCTGCGGCAGGCTATGCAGGTACCGCAATTAAAGTAGGGTATAAATGTTACCGCATCGCCAATTGCAAAGCCGGGCGCATTATCAAACTCCACCAATTCGCCTGATAGCTCATGCCCTAAAACACGTGGATAGGTAAAATACGGTTGTGTTCCTTTAAAGGCATGTAAATCGGTACCGCAAATACCTATGCGTTTAATTTTTATGATCGCGGTATCTTTTATCAGTTCCGGTTTATCAGCGAATTTATATTCAAAGCTGCCCGGCGTGGTGCAAACTAAAGTGTTCATTAAATTGATAATATTATAATTGGCTTATATAGTTACCGTAAATTTATAGGTATTTATCTCTATAAACCAAGCTAACAGGCTATATACGCTAATATTGTATATTACATAGAAAAAATCATATAGAAAACCGTTTCAAGTAGTGCCCATATTTGAAAACAGGATATTAACCTAAATACCCCTTATAAACTTATTAAAAAATAGCAATGGAGCAAAAAACTCCGCATTTGCCCGCTTTTACCATATTATTTAAACAAAAAAAATGAAGAAGAACCACATTGCTTTGATCGCCTTACTGGGCGTATCCGGCATTTGTCAAACAGCGCAGGCACAGTACCCGCGTGTGCCCCCTGCTATGCAGAAGAAATCAGATTCTATATATGACCTGGAGAAACAACGCTCCGACCTGGCCTGGGAAAAAGCGTTGCCGGCTATCCAACAGGATGAAAAAAATGGCAAACCATATATTCCATGGGCAGCAAAACCGTCTGATTTGCCGCAAGCCAAAATACCGGCATTCCCTGGTGCTGAAGGCGGTGGCATGTACTCATTCGGCGGCCGTGGCGGCAGGGTGATAGAGGTAACCAGCCTGGCTGATTATGGCCCCGGCACTTTGCGCGATGCCTGCGAGCAAGGCGGCGCACGCATAGTTGTTTTTAATGTTGCTGGTATAATTCATTTAAGCCAACCTATTAGCATAAGGGCGCCTTATATCAGCATTGAGGGCCAAAGCGCGCCTGGTGATGGCATTTGCATAGCCGGTGAATCCGTTTGGGTCGACACGCATGATGTGGTGGTAAGATTTGTACGTTTCCGCAGGGGCGCAACCGATGTTACCCGCAGGGATGATGCTTTTGGCGGCAACCCGGTAGGTAATATTATGGTAGATCACGTTTCGGGAAGTTGGGGCTTGGATGAAGTAATGTCTATGTATCGCCACGTGTATAACCGCAAAGGCAAAACTGGCGACAAACTGCCCACCGTGAACATTACCATGCAAAACTGCATGTTTGCCGAAGGATTGGATACTTATAATCATGCATTCGGCAGTACGCTCGGAGGCTTGAACAGCACGTTTATACGCAGCCTGTGGGCAAATAATATCAGCCGCAACCCGTCAGTAGGCATGTATGGCGACTTTGGCTTTGCCGATAACGTGGTATTTAACTGGTGGGATCGCAGTGCCGATGGTGGTGATAATAATTCATTATTCAATTTCATTAACAATTACTATAAGCCGGGCCCTATTACCGATATAAACAAACCTGTTGGTCACCGCATATTGAAGCCAGAATCGGGAAGATCACCTGAAAGCAGGGGCAAATTTGGGCGTGTTTACGCAAATGGTAACATAATGGAAGGCGACGAAAAAGTAACTAAAGATAACTGGGATGGCGGTATACAAATTGGCGAGCTGCCGGATGCCGGAAGATATACTGATAGTATCCGTGTAAACCAGCCTTTTCCTATGGCGCCTGTTACACTCATAACAGCTAAACAAGCTTATAATTATGTTCTGGATAATGTGGGTTGTTTCCTGCCAAAAAGGGATGCCGTTGATACAAGAATAATTAATGATGTTAGAACCGGAAAGATAGCTTACATCGAAGGTACTGATAACAGCAACGGCAGCAAATGGGTTAAGCATCGTTTGCCCGACTCATCTTACAAAAAAGGTATTATTACTGATATATCGCAGGTTGGGGGTTATCCTGAATATAAGGGCACGCCTTATAAGGACTCCGACCATGATGGTATGCCCGATGCTTATGAGATCAAACATGGCCTAAACCCTCATAATGCAGCCGATGCATCACTGCCGGCAAAAAATGGTGGCGGTTATACTAATATCGAGGTTTACTTGAACAGCCTGGTACCGCTTAAAACGGTAGTGCCTATTGGCTACAAAAATCAATAAGTACACCAACTTAATAACAACAAAGCCCTGGTATGCAATAGTATGCCAGTGCCTTGTTATTATTAGTGAATGATAATTAATTATTGGATCTGAATTGTTCCCTCAAATGTCTTTTTAGTTATCTGCGGCGAGAATGATGACATAAATTCTTCGGCTTTTCTTACCATGTTTTCCGAGCCGACGAAAATCGGGGTGCGCTGGTGTAATTCCTTAACATCCAGGTCGAGTATCCTTCTGTAACCATCAGATGCAAAACCACCGGCCTGTTCAATAATAAAGGCCATCGGGTTGCACTCGTATACTAAACGAAGCTTCCCTTTTATTGAACTGGCTGTACTCGGATAAATAAATATACCGCCTTTTATCATATTGCGGTGCAGGTCGGCCACCATTGAACCTGTATAACGTGAGGTGTATGGCCTGTTGGTAGTTTTATCCTCTACCTGGCAATATTTTATATACTTTTTTACCCCATCCGGAAAATGGGTGTAATAGCCTTCATTAATAGAATATATCGTTCCGTCTTTAGGAATAGCCATGTCGGGATGCGATAAACAAAACTCACCAATTGATGGATCAAGCGTAAAGCCGTTAACACCTTTACCTGTAGTATACACCAACATGGTTGATGAACCATAAATAATATACCCTGCTGCTACCTGTTGCGTACCTTTTTGCAAAACATCATCCAATGTAGCTTTGCCTGTGGTTGATATTCTGCGGTAGATGGAGAATATCGTACCCACGCCAACATTTACGTCAATATTTGATGAACCATCAAGTGGGTCTATGGCAACAATATATTTAGCATCTTTTGAAATTTGCGAGTCGATATAAATATATTCGTCATTTTCCTCCGAAACCACTATACAGCATTCACCGCCGCTTTGTAAGGCTGCTATAAATTGCTCGTTAGCATATACATCGAGTTTTTTCTGGCCTTCGCCCTGTACATTGGTAGTACCGGCCTCTCCTAAAATGTCAACCAAGCCTGCTTTATTAATTTCGCGGTTTACAATTTTAGCTGCAATAGCTAAATCACGCAACAGCCGCGACAATTCCCCTTTGGCGTATGGAAAATCATCTTGCCTTTCAATAATAAATTGCCCTAACGTTTTAACTGCACTCATGTGTAATGTTATTTAGTTTAAATCAGGGAATATCACTGATCTGGTTATATTAATAAGCTATATATCAAGTTGGATTATAATATCTTAACTTAAATACAAATGTATTGCTGCAATATTATAACATCAAACATTATGGCAGCAATATTTACTTAATCGTTATCGTAATATACGCAATAAGTTAATATTATACAATTTGAATTAGCATGAAGCTATATTTAGTTTTTTCAGCCGGTTTAAATCAGCTTACGATGTATTATCAGCTATGATTACCCATAAATATATGCAATGATAATATCCTATAATTACTTGCATAAATTATACAACACTCTTATCGCTCTGCCCAATACATTTGTTATTAAATAAATCTAAAGCTATAATTTAAAGTGGTACTCAATAAGGTTGTACAGAATAGTGAAATCATTCTGTAAAGACACGATGCTGTGATACCGTTTTCAATAAACTTAAACTGATAATTTAACAATCAAGCACCCCCTCGGATGATAACTTATGATCATAAACAATACGCAAAATCTTTCCATAAACTTTCCTGGTAAACTGGTATTCGGCAATGGCTCAATTGCAAATTTGCATACCGAAGTTATTAACGCGGGCTGCAAAAATGCATTTATTGTAACCATTGAACCATTGTTAGCTGTGCTGAATGATTTTATTGAGCAGTTAACCACTAACAATATCAGGGTTTCCATAAATACAGCTATTGTACAAGAGCCATCATTCAGCGATTTTGAGGCTTTATTACTCAATGCGAAAGTAATTGATCCTGATATTGTTATAGGCATTGGAGGTGGCAGCGTACTTGATGTAGCAAAGCTTATTGCGGCACAGTTAGATAACCAGCACTCGCTTACAGATATAGTTGGAATAAACCTATTAAAAGGCCGTAATAAAAAGCTGATATGCGTACCTGCCACATCGGGCACGGGCAGCGAGGTTTCGCCAAATGCTATTTTGGTTGACGATAGTGACAACCAAAAGAAGGGCATTATTAGCCCGTATCTTGTTCCTGATGTTGTATACGTTGATCCCTTATTGACCATCAGCGTACCCCCTGCTATTACAGCCGCTACCGGGCTTGACGCGTTAACCCACTGCATTGAGGCCTACACCAACAAATTTGCACAACCATTTATTGACATGTATGCCTTTGAAGGCATGCGGCTTATTGCGGCCAACCTGGTACAGACTGTAAAAAATGGCGCAGATGAAAACGCGCGCTACCAGGTGGCTATGGGCAGTTTATTAGGTGGTTTTTGCTTAGGCCCCGTTAATACAGCAGGCGTACATGCATTATCATATCCACTGGGCAGCACATTTCATTTAGCGCATGGGCTGTCTAATGCTTTGCTGTTGCCTTATATTATGGAATATAACCTAGAGGCCTCGCCTGCCCGTTATGCCAATGTAGCTATTGCATTAGGTTGTAAAAGAGGCGAAAGCGATCAGGAAACGGCAAAAAAAGGTGTTGAAAAGATACGATGGCTGATTGCGGAATGTAACGTACCGGCAAAATTACGGGATGTTGACATTCCGGTGGAGGCTATACCTGAAATGGCGAAGGATGCTTTAAAAATACAACGGCTTTTAAAGAACAATCCCCGCCATATAAGCGAACAAGATGCTATACACATTTACAATGAAGCGTACTAAACAGCTATGACCAATAAACAAAAATACAAGGGCATCGTAATTCCGGCTGTTACACCGCTTACAAAAGATCTTAAGCTGGATATAGCGGCGCTTGAGAAAATGTTCCATAATTTTCACAGGCATAATGTTATGCCTTTTATAAATGGCACCACCGGCGAATCTGCTTCATTACCCTTCAACCTTAAAAAAAACTATGTAATAGCGGCAAGCAAAATAAAATATCCAGGCGATGTATTATATTTTGGCATTTCGGCTAACTGTTTCGAAGAATCAGTAACACTGGCCAAAATCGGCTTTGATCATGGTGTTGATGCTGTTGCCGCTACCCTGCCCTCCTATTATAATTTGTCGGAAGACCAGATGATACGGTATTTTGAGCAACTGGCAGACCAGGTTCCGGGGCCGGTTATTATTTATAATATCCCGGTTACCACGCGCATGTCCATCCCCTTAAATGTTATTGATAATTTAAGTAAGCATGAAAGGATCATTGGCACAAAAGATTCTGAACGTAGTGATGAAAGATTGAAGGAGTCGCTCAAATTATGGGCAAAGCGCGAAGATTTTTGCCACTTTTTGGGATGGGCGCCTAAATCTGCCGAGGCGTTGATAGATGGTAGTGATGGATTGATACCCAGTACAGGAAATATATGCCCGCATATTTATGATGAGCTATATAAAGCTGTTAAAAATGGCGATCATGAGCGGGCTTTAAAATTTCAAAAGCTCTCAGACATGATGGGTGATGTGTACCAGAAGGGGAAGTTGCTTGGCGAATCATTATGGGCGCTAAAGGTATGCATGAATGACCTGGGGCTTTGCGAGGAGTTTGTTATGCCACCGCTATACCCATTGAACGATGAGGAAAGAAATAAAATACTTAAACACTTTCGCCATAATTTGGAGAAGGAAAATTTATTGATAAAAACCGGTACAAATGTTTGATAAACCAATTATAGGTATAACCATGGGCGACCCGGCAAGTATCGGCCCCGAAATTGCTGTTAAGGCCCTACTCAAAAAAGAGGTATATGACATTTGTAAACCCCTGCTTGTAGGCGATGCGGATGTATTTAATGATATTATTAAGCGCCTGCATTTAGATGTAAAAATAAACATCATCAAAAATGTTAATGAAGCGCAGTTTGAATATGGCAAGATAGATGTTTATGATCTTCAAAATGTCAAAATGAACAAACTGGTATTTGGTGAAGTATCAGCAATGGCAGGCAATGCGGCTTTTGGAGCGGTTAAAAAGGTAATAGACCTGGCGATGCTTGGTGATATTGACGCCACAGTTACCGGCCCCATCAACAAAAAATCGATCAATGAGGCCGGGCACCACTTCGCAGGGCATACTGAAATATTCGCGCACTTTACCAATACACGCAAATATGCTATGCTATTGGTTGAGGATAATTTAAAGGTTATTCACGTTTCAACCCATGTATCCTTAAGGCAGGCCTGCGACCTGGTAAAAAAAGACAGGATACTGGAAGTGATCGAGCTGCTATACAACGGGCTTATCAGCCTGGGCGAAACCAACCTTAAAATAGGCATAGCCGGGCTTAACCCCCATGCGGGCGATAGCGGGTTGTTCGGTACCGAAGATGCGGAGGAAATTTTACCGGCTGTTGAGGAAGCCTTATTGCGCGGATATAATGTGGAGGGCCCTGTACCACCGGATACGTTATTTGCGAAAGCAGCCACAGGCACTTATGGTGGCGTAGTAGCCATGTACCACGATCAGGGGCATATCCCTTTTAAGCTTTCGGGCTTTGAGTGGGATGCAGAAAAGAAACAAATGTCGAGCGTTAAAGGGGTGAATATTACGTTAGGGCTGCCGATCATCCGTACATCTGTTGACCACGGCACTGCTTTTGAAATAGCGGGCAAAGGAATAGCCAGTGCTGATGCCATGTTACTGGCCATTGAATCTGCAGTACAATTAAGCAGGTACAGGAAACAAATAATAGTTTAATGATAGCTGTTATTGCTGATGATTTGACCGGGGCCGCTGAACTTGGCGGAATAGGGTTACGATATAACCTTAAGGTTGAAATAACCACCTCTGCGGATCTGGATTCAACCGCCGATCTGCTCATTATAGCTACAGATACGCGCTCCATGCCTGAGGCACAGGCAATGGCGAAAACAGTACAAATATCATTCGCGCTTGACAAGATAAAACCTGATATTATCTTTAAAAAGGTTGACTCGGTGCTGCGCGGGCATATTATAAACGAACTGCAAGTGCATTTGGCGCTACTTAATTTAGATAAAGCATTTGTTGTACCTGCTAACCCGGCATTTGGCCGCATCATCACTAATGGCAAATATTTTATAAATGATGAGCCGATCCATTTAACCAGTTTTGCAAGTGATCCGGAGTTTCCTGCAACAAGCAATGATGTGCTCAAAATGTTACGGGTTAACAACGATAATGTATATCTTCATAAAACAGATGATACCCTACCCGTATCCGGTATAATTATAGGCGAGTGCAGTACAAACCAGCACCTGCAATCATGGGTAAATAAAGCGGATAAAAACACATTGCTAACCGGTGGCTCGGGGCTTTTTACCGCTTTGCTCGAATCGCTGAATTTAAACGCGCAAATTATACCTGGTGAACCGCTTGGTGAATTTCCCTGTCCTGCCTTGTTTGTATGCGGCAGCAAACATGATGAAAGCAGGCAATCAATAAGCAAAATAAAAGCTGACGGCGGCCCCGTGAGTTATATGCCATACGATATTATTAAGGCTAAAGAACCGCCCGAAAGCCTTTTTGAAAACTGGGCAGATGAAATAGTATCTTTACTAAATAGCAGGAAAAAAGCTATTATTGCTATTGATGAACACACTACAAAGGATATTGCAATAACAGCCGCTGATTTACGTAATAAAAAATCAATTGTTGTTGATAAGGTATTTAAAAAAATAGCTATAAAAAACCTTTTGATAGAAGGCGGCTCAACAGCCGCAGCAATTATAAACCGTTTAAATATTAAAAGATTTTCCCCTGTAAATGAGCTTGGGCCTGGTGTAATAACCATGAAAGCAGATGCTTACAATGATTTGTTCGTAACGCTGAAACCAGGCAGTTACAACTGGCCATCTTACATCTGGAATTTTTAATAAACAGCAATATATCCATAAAAATGAATACCGCTCATCTGCATATTCCTGATTATATTATCATTGTTGTTTTTTTATGCATGACCGTTTACTTTGGTTTCAGGTTTTCAAAGGGTCAAAACTCAACACAAAGCTATTTTGCCGCGAATGGTAAGATCCCTTCATGGGCCATAGGCTTTTCCATATTAGCAACGCTGATCAGCAGCATTACCTTCCTCGCCTATCCCGGCGAAGGTTATTCATCAAATTGGATATTATTGGTGCAGGGTTTAATGGTGCCTATCGTTCTCTTAACCATGATCTGGTTTATTGTTCCCCTGTACAGAAAAGTTATCGGCCTAAGCACTTACGAATACTTTGAAAAGCGGTTTGGTTCATTCGCCCGCTATTACAGCTCATTGGGCTTTGTACTCACCCATTTCTCTAAAATGGGTACGGTGTTTTTCCTGCTATCGCTCGCATTAGCTAACATGACCGGGATAAACACGCTGGTTATTATTTCTGTAATTGGCGTAGTGATCATTGTCCTTGCCCTGTTAGGGGGGATTGAAGCCGTAATTTGGCTGGATGTTATACAGGGTTTTATGCTGTTCGGCTGCGGCATAGCCTGTTTAATAATTATACTTTACTTGGTAAATGGTGGCCCGGCAGAAGTATGGCATATAGCAAGCACTAACGGGCGTACCGGATTTGGGCCATATAATTTTGATTTCAAAAAGCTTACGTTCATAGTGATGGCTATAAACGGCATATTTTACGGCATCCAAAAATACGGAACCGATCAAACCATTGTGCAGCGCTATTTAACTGCAAAATCAGACAGATCGGCCATCAAAGCCTCATTAATGGGCGTGTTTTTACTGGTGCCGGTTTGGGCGCTGTTTATGTTTATTGGCACAGCGCTTTTTGCTTATTATAAGCAAAATCCAATTCCTGCCGGTATACGGCCTGATGCTGTATTCCCTTATTTTATCGTAAGCAAAATTCCTACAGGCATTGTCGGGCTGATCATCGCATCATTGGTATCGGCAGCCGTATGTAGCTTAGGCGCTGATCTGAATTGCCTTGCTGCTGTTGGGGTTGAGGACTATTACAAGCGCTTCTACCCCAATCGCCCGGACAAAGAATATTTAAAAGCCGGCAAATGGATAGTGGTTTTTGCGGGTATAGGATCGTTATTGATTGCTGCCTTATATCTTTCGGCTGGCGATGAGGGGGTTTTAGGTATCGTATTTACTTTATACGCTATATTCTCGGGCGGTATTGCAGGTATCTTTTTACTTGGCTTATTTAGCGCAAGGGCAAACCGGCAGGGTGTTACCATAGGCATTATTGCCTGCATTTTGTTTACTGCTTATGCCTTTCTTACCTCTACCAAAATAGGCACAGGCAACGAGAAATTCTTGTTGCTTGATCTTGGCAAATACAACTTCACACACAATAAACTGATGTTGGGTGTTTATAGCCATTTTGTGGTAATTGGAGTTGGCTATATTGCCAGCTTATTTTTTCCAAAACCAGTTATCGACAAGAAACTATTATACAGCGGATGGCTCCATGCCAAAAGAAATAAAGAGGTTGAAAATTAATAAATAGCTATTTTCATTAAGAGAGCCAAATACCTATTCTTTATCAACTGCCGGTGCATTTTTATCGCCACCTTTTTTGGCTAAAACCTGGTCAACATACGTTTTATACATCACCTTCCAGTTTCGGCCATTATTATTAAAATAGTCCTCGATCTTCGTTTTATATATTTTAAAAACATTGGATATTTCTTCTACATTTTTATAATCAATAGCCTGCTCCCTTGCCAGTTTCAGATTAGTTAGCACGAACGCTTGTTCAGTTGATGTCATATCGGGCACAATGGATTTATAACCATTCATTGTAAATGCTACTTTACCAATGGTGTACTTATCCAATATCAACTCTACCTGGTCGTCGGTTAAATATTGGCGCAGCCCTGTCATTACGGTTTCATGAACTGTTTTTGGAATAGTTGAATCAACTATAAACTGACGGTCGGCCTTGGTAAACGTTTTGCCTGTTATGGGGTTAAGCCCTTCGGGCACCAGGGTATACGCATGATTATTATGCCAGTCGCGTACGGCTGTAAGGTGTGTTGTTATTATCGCTCTTACCTGCGATGCTTTTGCAGTATCGGTAAGATTAAGCGCGGCCACAAATTGGTCGGCTTTTACATCCGGATCTGACTTTGATTTAGCCGTTGCTTTTGCTTCGGATTTAGTTGTATTATCTGTCTGTGCATAAGAATTCACAGACACGAGCATGGCGATAGCCACTGCAAAAATGATATAAGTTTTTTTCATCATTATTAATTTAAAAGGTTTACCTGAATTGGTTTACAGATGGTGAGTATTAATTATGGTAAAGTTATTTACTATTACCGCCTTAAACTGGAATAGATTATCAAATGAATGTACAATCTTATCTTGTTGAGCATGAACACATCAACAATCAAAAAAAGATAATATACATTTGAAATAACAAACCAAATTATAGCTTTTTTCAGAGGCTAAAAAGCCAAATAAAACCTCAAATAATTATTCAGCAATGATGAAATTACAACGTTTAATACCATCGGTTATCTTGTTCTTATGTATCATTTTCTCATCGCATAGATCCAGCGCCCAGGTTAAGCTCGCAGGTATTTTCACTGATGACATGGTATTGCAACAACAGTCGGCCGTACCAGTTTGGGGTTGGGACAAACCCTCAACACACATCACCATAATAACATCATGGAATAAAAAAACATACCAAACAGTAACTGATACTTCCGGTAAGTTCATACTGAAGATCGCTACTCCATCTGCAGGCGGGCCCTATCAATTAAGTATAAGTGATGGTAAGCCATTAATTTTGAGCAATGTGTTAATTGGCGAGGTTTGGCTGTGCGCCGGCCAATCCAATATGGAAATTCCGATGAAGGGTTTTAAAGGCCAGCCGGTATTAAACTCAAACGACGCTATCCTTAACTCCAAAAATCCTAATATCCGCTTATTTACTGTCCCCAGAGGATCAAAAACCACTTTACAAAAGGATATTAAACCAAGCCATTGGCAGGAAGCATCGCCGGAATCGGTAGCAAAATTTAGTGCTACAGGATATTATTTTGGCAGGCTGCTTAATAAAATGCTTAACGTGCCTATTGGACTGATCAATTGTAATTACAGCGGGTCATCTATACAGGCCTGGATGGATCCGGCTACTTTAAAGCCTTATCCTGAAATAAAGATCCCCACGCCAACTGATTCTATTAAAGAAGTAAGCCGTACTCCTACAACCTTATATAATGCGATGCTGCATGGCATTATCGGCTATGGCATTAAAGGCACAATATGGTACCAGGGCGAGTCGAATTATGATTTCCCGGCCCAATATGATTCCCTTTTTGTAAGTTTTGTTAAAGTGCTGCGTACAAAATGGGGGATTGGCGATTTCCCTTTCTATTATGTGCAGATAGCACCTTATGATTATGCCCAGCTACCGCCATATAATAAGGGCGGCAAATATAATTCGGCTTTTTTAAGGGATGTGCAGCGTTTGGATGAAGATAAAATACCTAATACAGGTATGGCTGTACTAATGGATATTGGTGAGCAGGCCACTATTCATCCGCCCAGGAAAGAACAGGTTGGCTCGCGTTTGGCTTATTTAGCATTGGGTAAAACTTATGGCATACAGGGTTTTGGTTACCAAAGCCCGGCGTATGAATCGTTGACCATAAAAGGAAGCTCGGCCATCGTAAGGTTCAAGAACGCGGCTAATGGCTTAACCTCGTTTTTAAAGGAAATGGATACGTTTGAAATTTCGGGCGCTGATAAGCACTTTTACCCGGCAAAGGCGCAGATCACGGGCAGTTCCGTAACCGTAAGCAGCGAGCAGGTTAAGGAACCTGTAGCTGTAAGGTATGCTTTTAAAGATTTTATTGTTGGTGATCTTTTCGGCACCGATGGCCTGCCTGTATCATCATTCCGCACTGATAATTGGGATTATAGCGTGCAATAATAAATTCGTTCCGCTTCAATCCACGATAATAACTACGTATTAAAAATAAGGTTTGTTGGGTTGGGTATAAGATTTAAAAACGACTGAAATTTGGCGTAATAATTTTGCATACTCAACTGGTAATAAAATGCCCCCCGTTTTGATGCCGACTTATCTTTTTCTGTCAGTTTAATCAACAAACCGGTAGCTAATAGCCTTTTAGTAAAATTCCTTTTATCAATTTTTATATTATACACACTCTCATATAAATTCTGAAGCTGCGGCAGGGTAAATTTGCCCGGCAATAATTCAAACAGTATAGGATGCATCGCTGCTTTATACCTGATCCTTTTTTTCGCCAATTCGATCATTTGCTGGTGATCAAAGATCAACTTTGGTATGCGTTTAAGCGTGAACCATTCTGCGTGATAATCGGTATTTAATTGCTTTTCATATTTATTAATATCAATCAAAGCAAAATAAGCGGTCGAAATGGTTCTTTCCATCGGATCGCGCTTGGGGTCGCTGAAAGTATGCAACTGTTCAAGATACACGCCATCCAAACCGGTCAATTGCTTAAGCACACGGTTCGATGCCTGGTCGATGCTTTCATTGTCAAGCACAAAACCGCCCATTAAGCTCCATTTACCTTTTTCCGGTTCAAAACCACGCTGTATCAGCAGAAGTTTTAATGTACTGCCATCAAATCCAAATATTATACAATCTACCGCCTGGATAAATCTGCTTTGTTCCGTATACTTAATCATTAAGCCTCAATTTAATTAAATAGCATAAGCTACCAAAATTTAACATAAAGTGCAGTAAGCAATAGCAATGTTACTACAATAAGCGCCAGTGTTGATGGTTCAACCTTAAACATGACTTTATCCAAAACAAAATGTTTAGGGTTGATCTTAGGGCCGAATAAACTTACCGCTACCATTATTATCATGGTAAAGAGGAATGATAATCCCATACAGATAAGGAAAGGTATCTCATAACCACCATGGCCATTTGGAAATGCCGTATACAGGAAGTTTTCGTGACCAAACCATACAGGTGCAAATTTAGGCCCGTTAAATATTACAGAAGTTACAAAACCTGTTATAATACCTGTTATTGCAGCCGCGCCGGTAGTCCGCTTCCAAAAGAAACCCAATATAAATATGGCAAATATACCGGGACTGATATAACCTGTATACTTCTGTATATAAGCAAAGCCACCTTCTCCGCCAATGCCTAAAAGGTCATGCCATGTTAATAAAATTGAAAGGAATAAAGCTACGCCAATGATAACTTTCCCCATGCCAACCATGCTCTTTTCGCTGGCCTCCTTCTTAATATATTTTTTGTAGATATCCATCGTAAAAATAGTGGATATGCTGTTGGCCTTACCTGCTAATGAAGCTACTATGGCGGCAGTTAACGCAGCTATCGAAAGCCCTTTTAATCCGCTCGGCAAAAACCCGAGAACTGCAGAATAGGCATTATCCGGGTTTAAATGCCCGCCTGCCGTCATTTCATGCTGAAGGCCACCATTTTTGTATAAAACATAAGCAGCAATGCCCGGCAGTATTACTATTACAGGCATGGCAAGTTTCATCAATCCTGCAAATAATATACCTGTACGCGCTGTTTTAAGATTAGCACCTAAAGCCCTTTGGGTAATGTATTGGTTACAGCCCCAGTAGTTAAGGTTAACTATCCATTGCCCTGCAAAATACATGGCGATACCCGGCAGTAACAGGTATTTATCAATATCCTGTTGTGAAGCATGCGGGCCCGGCTTGGGCAACATCATTTTAAAATGGTCGGGCGAATGTTGTAGCATAGCAGTAAAACCTGCAAGCGCATCTTTACCCAATCCAAAACGCTGACTAACCAATGTTAAAGCAATGTAAGTAGTTGCCAAACCGCCTATGACCAGTACTAATACTTGTATAACATCGGTAAAACCAATAACCTTCATACCGCCAAGCGCGATAACCAGCGAGAATATAGCCAGGGCTATAATTATATAATGAAATGTTTCCTGGGTACCTCCGGCCAAACTATTGATAGCCAGCGCGCCAAGAAAAAGAATTGAAGTTAAATTTACAAATACGTACAGGAACAACCAAAAAATAGCCATGATCAAGCTCACTGTTTGATTATACCTCGTTTCCAAAAATTGCGGCATCGTAAATATCTTGTTTTTAAGATATACCGGAATGAACCATACTGCCACTATAATTAAAGCAATTGCGGCAACCCATTCATAGGCCGCAACAGCAATACCCACCTGGAAACCCTGCCCGCTGGCGCCGATAAACTGCTCTGCCGAGATGTTAGATGCGATAAGCGAGGCACCGATGGCCCACCAGGTAAGCGACCCTTCGGCTAAGAAGAAGTCGTGGCTGCCTGATATGGCGACAGTTTTTTTACGCCGGTATACCCAATAGCCATAACTTGATACTACAATAAAGTAGATGAAGAATATGATGTAATCAATAGTTGAAAACTTATTCATAATTTAAATTAAATAGTTTATACGGTTAAACTTACCTATGCTACTTTTCCCATCAGCATAGATAAGTATTATTATGGCTATTATTTGTAAGACACCTCGTTCCAGCGCAGCTCATTACGAAACTGATCCAGTTTGGTATCTTTACCAATACGCACAAATTCAATACCTGCAATATCAGCGAAATCCTGCAAATGTTCAGCAGTTAAATTTTGGCTATATGCAGTATGGTGCGCGCCCCCGGCATATATCCACGCAGCACAGCCGGTTTTCATGTCCGGGTATGGTTTCCATAATACACGTGCCACAGGTAAGTTAGGCAGATCATTTTGTGGTTCAACTGCTTCAACCTCGTTTATCAACATGCGGAAACGATTGCCCATATCAATAATTGAAGCGTTAAGCGCTTCGCCACCAGCCACATTAAACACCAAACGCGCCGGATCAGCTTTACCGCCAATACCTAATGGGTGTACTTCCAATGCCGCTTTGTCCTTTGCCAGTGAAGCATCAACCTCCAGCATGTGCGAGCCCAAAACAAGTGCATTATTAGGGTCGAAATGGTAGGTATAATCTTCCATAAAAGCGTTACCACCCGGCAAGCCGCTGCCCATTACTTTAAATGCGCGCACTAATGCAGCCGTTTTCCAGTCACCTTCACCTGCAAAACCATAACCATCGGCCATTAAACGCTGGGCGGCTATGCCCGGTAATTGTACCATGCCATGCAAATCTTCGAAAGTATCAGAGAAACCTTTAAAGCCGCCATCCACTAAAAATTTGCGCAGCCCTATTTCTATTTTAGCTGCCTCATATACCGATGAATGTTTTGCACCGCCTTTCTTTAGATCGTCGGCCATCGTATAGTTAGCCTCATATTCGTTTATTAGCTTATTAATGGATGCTTCGCTTACTTCGTTTATCACTTTTACCAGGTCGCCTATGCCATGTGTATTTACAGCAAAGCCAAATTTTAGTTCAGCCTCAACTTTATCTCCGTCTGTAACTGCCACAAAACGCATATTATCACCAAAACGGACAAACTTAGCCCCCTGCCAGTCATGCCAGCCCGCTGCCGCCCTTGCCCAGGTACTTATCTGGCCCAGCACATCAGTATCCTGCCAATGGCCTACTACTACCTTACGGTTTTTGCGCATGCGCGATACCATAAACCCAAATTCCCTGTCGCCGTGCGCGCTTTGGTTCAGGTTCATAAAATCCATATCGATACTGCTCCATGGAATATCCCTGTTGAATTGTGTATGCAGGTGAAGCATTGGTTTTTGCAGGATGCTTAAGCCGCGGATCCACATTTTTGCGGGTGAAAACGTATGCATCCAGGTAATGATACCAATTACATTTTCTGTAGTATTAGCTGTCTGCAAAGTGGCATAGATCTCTTCAGTTGATTTTACCACCGGCTTGTAAACAATACGTACAGGTATTTTTCCTGAATCATCCAGCCCCTTTACAATTTCCTGTGAATGCTCAGCAACTTTTTTCAATGTTTCCTCGCCGTATAGATCCTGGCTGCCGGTAATAAACCATACTTCAAATGTTTTTAGATCGATCATATTTTAATTATTGAATTATTGATTGAATGAATTAATTATTGTTGAATGGTAATAACAGGTTGGAAAAACCATTTGCGTAGGCATTTAACTATTGCCCATAATATGAATCAGGGCCATGTTTTCTTTCGAAATGTTTTTTTATTAACGAATCCTGTAATCGTGGTGCTTTAGGATTTATTTGTTCGGTTAAATACGCCATGTGCGCAACGGCTTCCAATACGGCGCTGTTGTAAACGGCTTTTTCGGCCGATTTACCCCAGGTGAACGGCGCATGGTTACCTACAAGCACCATCTCCACTTCCTTATAATCCAATCCCATTTTCTCATAGTGGTTCATGATCTGAAAACCGGTTTGATGCTCATAGTTTCCCATGATCAGTTCATCATCCATTGGCGGGGCGCATGGTACATCCACCGTTAAATAATCGGCGTGGGTAGTACCAAATATCGGGATGCAGCGCTGGGATTGTGCCCAGGCGGTGGCATAGGTTGAATGGGTATGTACTATGCCATTAATTTCCGGCCAATGCTTATACAATACCGCATGCGTTTTGGTATCTGACGATGGCCTCAGGTCACCCTCAATTGTGCGACCATCAAAATCTACGATCACCATCATCTGTGGCGACAGGTTTTCATAAGGCACACCGCTTGGCTTAATGGCAAATACGCCAAGTTCACGGTCGGCGGCGCTAACATTACCAAAGGTAAACAGTACCAAATTAAGTTTTGGCAACTGCATATTGGCCTCGTAGGCGCTTTGTTTTATATGCTGATATTTACTCATCTTTAATTGATCTTAGCTAAGAACACTTTCATGGTGCGCTATTTGAAAAGCTACAAACTCGCCCAAACCTTTATATTTTTTATATCTCTTTTCGTAAACTTCGTTATGTAATGGGTTGGTATAATATTCCACATCAAAGCCACGGCCCATGGCAACCATCGCGTCTTCAACCGTAGGATAAATACCTGCAACTACTGCTGCAAACATGGCCGCGCCCAAAGCACAAGTATGTTCAAACTGATGGATCCGGATAGGCATGCCCAGTATATCAGCCATCATCTGCATCACAAAAGGCGATTTTTTTGCTACGCCTCCAATGCCTATCAACCCTTTAACAGGGATACCCTCCTGCACAAAGCGGTCAACAATGCTCTTAGCACCAAAGCAGGTAGCCTCAGCCAATGCCTTAAATACACGTGGCGCATCGCTGCCCAAACTTAAGCCGGTAATAGCACCTTTAAGTGTTTGGTCGGCATCAGGTGTGCGACGGCCGTTAAACCAGTCAATGGCCAGTTCATTATCCTCATCTATAGGTAATAATGCTGCCTGCCTGCTCAATTCCGGTATAATTTGTTCAGCAAGTTCTGCCTGTAAAGCTTCGGCTGTTTCGGGGCTGATCACTTTAGATTGTGAAAGCAAATTATTTAAAGGCCACGATAATATATTTTTGAACCAGGCATAAGTATCGCCAAAGGCTGATTGCCCCGCCTCTAAACCAACCATACCCGGTATAACCGAGCCATTAACCTGCCCGCATATACCGCGAACCAACTTATCCCCTATTTCATTAGCAGGGGCAACCAATATATCGCAGGTAGATGTGCCCATTACTTTACTAAGGTAATATGGCTCAATCTGGCCGCCTACAGCCCCCATGTGCGCATCAAAAGCCCCTACACCTACTACCACATCAGTTGAAAGTCCGAGCCTTTCAGCCCACTCAGTACTAAGCGTACCGGCAGCAACATCGGAGGTATAGGTTTCAGTAAATAATTTTGAAGTAAAACCGGCCAATAAAGGATCAAGCGTTGCGAAAAACTCATCGGGTGGCAAACCGCCAAATTCTTCGGCCCACAATGCTTTATGACCTGCGGCGCAACGGCTACGTTTAATTTCAGATGCTTCGGTTCCGCCAGTTAACAGAAAAGGGATCCAATCACAATGCTCAACCCATGAGTGTGTGGCTTTTCTTACACTTTCATCAACCCGTAAAACATGCAACAGCTTTGCCCAAAACCATTCGGATGAATAAATCCCACCCACATATTTCAAATAATTGACGCCAAATTTGGGGGCGTGCGCATTAATTTCTGCCGCTTCGTTTACCGAAGTGTGATCTTTCCAAAGCACAAACATGGCATTAGGGTTTTCTCTGAACACAGGATCCAATGCAAGGGGCTGGCCTGTTTTATCAACCGCAACAGGTGTTGAACCGGTAGTATCAACTGATAAACCTACAATACTATTAGCAACTGCTTCGCCACCTGCCTGTTTAATACAATCTTTTATGGTTATTTCCAACCCTTCAATATAATCCAAGGGGTGTTGCCTGAACTGGTTATTGGCAGGCTCACAATACAGCCCTTTTTGCCAGCGCGGGTACTGGTACACTGATGATGCTATTTCCTGGCCGTTTAAAGCATTAATAATTACAGAACGGACAGAATCTGACCCGTAGTCGACTCCTACAACAAACTTACTACTCATATTGGTTTATAATTAGTGTCTAATTAACACCAATTTTTTGAAATTAAAAAATAATTTTTCAATAATTAACAATTATGATGTAAGTCATTCAAATACAATGCTATTTTAAAATAAAATTTAACATATTGATTTTATTTGATAACAGCATATTATCTATAATATTAAATTCTATTAGTGTTATTTTTATACTTATAAAATATATTAATGAACCAATTTATTATTGCTTTGCTGATTTTTGCACTATTTATTTACAAGGAAATAACAAATATTGATCCCTGTACAGTAAAAATCAAGCGTTTAATAAAGCTTTTCGTGTTAACTTTCTGTACTTACGAAGAATTAAATGTACCTTGCTGCCCTAACTAATAAAATAATGGCAACAGGAACAGTAAAATTTTTTAATGAATCAAAAGGCTTCGGCTTTATTACACCGACAAGTGGCGGTAAAGAAGTATTTGTACACGTTACAGGGCTGATCGATCAGATCCGCGAAAACGATGAAGTTAATTACGATGTAGAAGAAGGCAAAAAAGGCCCAAGTGCAGTTAATGTTAAAATAGCATAAGCTGAATTGGCAAGATCGACAGAAACATTTAGTAAAAAGGAAAAAGAGAAGGCCCGCTTAAAAAAGTCAAAAGACAAAAAGGAAAAGGCTGAAGACCGCAAGGCTAATGCAGGAAAGGGCAAAAGCCTTGAGGATATGATGGCTTACATTGATGAGCACGGGAATATTACTTCAACTCCACCTGATCCATCAAGGAAGATAAAGATCAATGTAGAGGATATCCAGATTGGCGTAGCCAAACAGCAGGATATACCACATGATACTGTCAGAACTGGTGTAGTAAGCTTTTTTAACGAATCAAAGGGCTACGGTTTTATTAAGGATATGCAAACGCAGGAAAGTATTTTTGTGCATATTAATGCCTTAACCGAACCGTTAAAGGAAAACAATATGGTCACTTTTGAAACTGAACAAGGTCAAAAAGGGTTATCTGCAATTAACGTAAAAAAGAAATAGTTATGGTAACCAAAACAACAGCTTCAGCAATTCAAAAGGAAAATTTCAAAACAAGGTTTGCAGAAATCATAAAGAACAATACCAATTTAAAAGATCAGTATTCCATACAGTTTTTTGAAACGGCTCAAAAAAGCAATTACGGTTTTACAGGACGCGATGGGAAATCTTTAAATATTTTATCAAGCCTTACTTTAGAGGAAGCTGAAAAATATAAGGTTTTGAAAAGCTCCTGGCAGAATTAATTTGACCGATCTGTACAAAGCCCGATGCGAAAGTACCGGGCTTTGTTATTTTACGGTGATTTGATATTACCTCCAATCGCCCCTTCAATAATTTTTATCTTATCTATCATGGCACTTAACTTTCAATAAAACTAAGCGTACTGCCATCCGCACCAACTTCCAGCACATGCTGAACCCCGCACCGCAGGGCAAAATTATCTTTTTGGTGCCCTACCGGAAAATCAAAGCAAACCGGGTAATCATATTCCTTAACCTTCTCCATTACTATTTCATAAACTGTTTTGCCAAACTCCTCACCCGCATCATCCGGTTTTAGTTTAAATCCTCCTATAATCAACCCTGCAAGTTGTGAAAGTTTATCTGTACGTTTCAGGTTCCAAAACATACGGTCAATGCTGTATAAATACTCTCCGGTATCTTCTACAAACAAAATTTTCCCTTTAGTTTTCAAATCAGATTTAGTACCGGCAAGGTTTTCAATTATGCTTAAATTGCCACCAACTAACTGTCCTTCTGCTCTTCCGGGCCGGTTTGATGCAGTTACCGGCGCGGTGTATTTCATAGCTTCGCCTAACAGCGCCTGTTTTATGGATAGAATGGTAGTAATTTGAATGGGTTCAGCCTTTGTCCAGTCGTCGGGAAAGCTGTTACACATTTTAGAGTGTAGTGTGGCAATGCCGAAATTGCGGTTGATATGGCAATGCAATACGGTAACATCGCTAAACCCGATGACCCATTTAGGCTGTGCAACAAATTGCTTGAAATCAAGTTGATCGATGATCCTCACCAAACCATATCCACCCCTGGCGCACATAATGGCTTTAATATCGGGGTTATCCAGCATTTGCTGAAGGTCTGCAGCCCTTTCTTCATCGGTGCCTCCGTATGTAAAATCTTTTTTACCTATGGTTGAACCCACCTGTATCTTAAAACCCCAGCTTTCCATTAACTGAACAGATGGTTGTATCTCGGCTAAACTAATATATCCCGCAGGGCTGGTAATACCAATAGTATCGCCGGGGTTTAAGAAGGGTGGAGTTTTATTCCGGCCTATATTTTCATTTGTTGATGGAATAGCCTGGCCCTTTAAAGTTGACAAAGCCGCTCCGGCTGTAACTATAGAAGAGATAAAATATTTTCGGTTCATTTATGTAAAACTATAAGAAGAACTTACTACCACGAAGGCACAAATATCGTTGATAATATTCCAGGTAAAATAATAAAAATTTAATGTTAACGATTTATTAAGCCAGCCTAAGGAATTTAACTAGTTATGCCCCATTTGTTAATTTATAAAAACCATTTTGTTAACAAACCTGCAAGGGGCAAAAAATTCAGAATTTACACAGGATTCAGGGGTGCTTTTGTATAAAATTATCCAAAATGGAACATTTTATTCAAAGCTATACCCCTATTTCATGAACATATCTTTACAAATCAAGCGCTGCTTTTTCTTATCTTTTTTACTTACAGGTTTTTACTTTTCATCGTTTGCCCAAACTATTAAAGGAAACGTTTCTGACGCTAAAACCGGAGAAACACTTATTGGCGCCACCGTTCATATTGAAAATGGCAGTACCAATTTCAATACTTCAGTTAAGCTTGATGGTTCATATCTGTTTAAAAACGTGCCACCGGGAACTTATCAGTTACATGTAAAGTTCATTGGCTACAAAACCACTCAAGACTATACTGTTGTATCAGAAAATAATAAAGCAGCTATTTTAAATGTAGCTATGGTTGACAACTTCACAGCGCTTAATGAAGTATCTGTTAAAGAGCATGCAAACAGCGAAAGTGAAGGCTCGGCAAGAAGCGACGAAAAAAATGCCAACAATACCATGAATGTTGTTTCGGCCAATGCAATTGCCATATCACCTGATGTATTGGTTTCTAACGTGTTGGGCAGGATATCGGGTATATCTTTTGACAGAAGCTCGTCTGGCGATGCTCAGCATGTAATTATACGGGGGATGGATAAACAATATAATACTGTTTTAATAAACGGCATTAAAATTCCAAGCCCCGACAATAAAAACAGGTATGTGCCCCTGGATATATTTCCGGCCAGCCTGGTAGAAAAAATTGATGTGTACAAAACGCTTACGCCCGATATGGAGGGTGATGCTTCGGGCGGTGTAGTTAACCTGGTGATGAAAACCGCACCCGACAGGTTAAAGGTTGAAGGCGATTTTGGCACAGGTTATAGCCAGTTGTTTTTTGACAGGCCCTTTAGCGGCTTTGACAGAAGCACCGTAAACAGTAAAGCCCCCGGCGAATCATTACCTGCTTTTGCTAATGCGCCAATCAGCGATTTCCCATATCAAAACCTGCTCACTAAAACCGGTAATGCGCCACTTAATAGCAACGCAAGCCTTACAATTGGCAATCGTTACTTGAATAATAAACTGGGAGTGCTTTTCTCAGGTAGTTATCAAAATTCTTATCAGGGCGATAACAGCTTTGTCGCATTACAATCTAATACCGTTGGTACATCACCAAACGATCATACCCCAAACCAAGAGACCGCTTTTCAAAGCGCCGATAACCGCCAGTATTCCTCACAATTGAAACGCTTAGGTACTATCGCATCAATTGATTATAAGATCGATGATAATAATTCTATAAACTTATTTGCAACCTATTTGCAATTGGATCAATACCGGGTTCGCCAAACCCAAACTTTAACCTATGGTGGCTACTCGTACCAGGGCTACAACGCGACTAATGGTATTGACAACTTAACGGAAACCCGTAGCGACCTGCAGAATATTTACAATATAACGCTAAAAGGAAAACACAAGATAACAAGAAAGTTTTCAGTAGACTGGATAATAGCCAATTCTCAAGCGACTCACAATCTCCCTGATATTGCTGAGTTTAAAACATCTTATCAAACAAGCCCCGATACTGTTAAAGCGCACGGTGGTTATAACACCCCTGATCCAAACAACCCCAAAAACTCTGTTTATGTAACGCCTGACATAGTTAAAGGCCCGGTAACGGTAGGCAATGAATCGAGGGAGTGGACACGCAATACAGATAAGGATATTTCTCCGTATTTGAACCTTCACTATAACACAACCATCTTTGGTCGAAAAGCCTTGTTTTCTGCCGGTGGCATGTATAGGCATAAAACACGGGAGAACTTTAATGATACTTATAGCCTGCCGAATACGTACATCCCGGGTACTGATAATGCAGAACTTTATACCTCGATTCCGGCCGCTGCGTTCACTTTTGCAAATAATCCTTCAAATGCACAAGGCTCAGCACAAGCTGATGCGGGCGTTTACAGTTTTACCGAAAATATATATGCCGGATATGGCATGCTTGATTATGAAGCAAGCGATAAATTAAACATTGTATTCGGGATAAGGGCAGAACATACTTATGAATACTATTTTTCTGATCTGCCTGCAACATTTCCCGGCAAAACAGCAACAATAACTTATTTAGATTATTTGCCAAGCGTTAATGCAAAATACACTTTAACTGATAACCAGGCATTAAGAGCATCCTATTTTAAATCAATTTTACGACCGGCTTTTAATGATTTTGTGCCTTATCCTGATGCAACAACCGATGAAGATTATCTATCACTTGGGAATCCTAATTTACAACATACTCAAATAGATAACTACGACTTAAGATACGAGTTTTTCCCTGGCGTTTTTGATGAATTTATGGCTGGAGGCTTTTATAAACACCTGATGAACCCAATAGAAAGGGTACTTGGAGAGACATTTTATGGCTTTGGATACACGCCTGAGAATTTAGGTAATGCCAATAATTACGGTGCAGAGTTTGTGGCCAAAAAGTTTTTTGGAAATGTTGGTGTTTCTGTTAACTACACCTATACTAATTCGAAGATCACCACTTTGAAAAAAATACAGATTGGAGACGAAGACCTGGCTAACATTGATCAAACCCGGCCGCTGCAGGGCCAGGCAGCAAATATTGGTAATTTCTCCTTGTTGTATAAAAATCAAAAAAGCGGGATAGATGCGCAGCTATCATTAGCCTATACCGGTGAACGAATATCATCGGTATCGGAGTATTACGATCTTGATACCTGGGAAAAAGCATCCACTTATCTTGATTTTTCGGCTCAAAAGCAATTCGGTAAACACTTTATTCTGTATGTAAAAGCTAATAATCTTTTGAACACTCCTTATGAGTTGTTTCTAAAACAAAACAACACGGCTGATTATAGTGGCCTATTAAAATACGAGCATCAGGAAAGTGCTAATTACACAACCGTAGAATATGACCAGTATTATGCCAGATACAGCCTTGGCCTACGGTACAAATTTTAATTTTCAAACCCCTACTACTAAACAATAAAATTAATCATCAAAAATCAATTCATCTTTATGAAAAATCTCAAATTTATTTCTCTATGTGTGTCGCTTTTCGCGCTTGCTTCGTGCAGTAAGAACAACGATAAAGCTGTGGTATCAGCGCCACTATTTCAGGTCGGCAAACTAATCAGCAACACAGGCACCCTGACCGCAGGTACCTATAAGGGCACCATGCTTGCTAATCAAACTTACACCGTTAGTGGCGATATTACCATCAACGCAGGTGATACCCTTTTGATTCAGCAAGGTGTAAAAATTAATATGACGAATGGCGCCAACATTATCAATAACGGTACATTCATTAGCTTAGGATCAAAAGCCGCCCCTGTAACAATTACCGACCCGCGCAGAACTAAAACCACAGGCCCTTCTACTGTAGGCCAGGATTCAGCCTATAATGGCGGCTGGGGCGGTATTTACAGCAGTGCTTCTGCCAAGTTAGTTGTTATTAAGTGGACACATCTTGATTTTGGCGGCGCGGCTTTAAAAGCGCTTCCTTTCCCAACAACTGCAGGGCTGGCAGCCGGCGATCAATTTATTTTATATTTTCAAAACCCAAATGGCTTATTCATTTTGGAAGATTCATGGATTTATGGTACACCTGACGATATTACACGTTTTTATGGTGGTACTTATAACATTATGAGAAACACTGTTGAAAAATCAGGCAATACGGGTGGCGACGGATTTAACGCTAAGGGCAGCTCGGTTGGTAATATGGCTTATAACCTTATCATCGGTGGCGCTACTAACGGTACCAAAACAGCAAGTGATGGTACAACAGCAGGCCCTTGTCAGTTTACCATGTACAACAACACCTATGTTAATGATGGCTACAGAAACACAGGTGTTTATGGTGCAAGAAGCGGCTCTGTTGAAATAGAAAACAACTCAAGGGCATTGGTTTATAATAACCTGATAGTTGATTGTGATTTTGGTGTACGTATTGCAGGCGGCCCGGGTGGTGCCAAAGTTTATCTTGCCGATACTACAACCAATACCAGCTTATTGTTTCCTAAAACAGCTTACGGCTACAATTATTACTATGTAGATGCTACTGCCCAGGCAGATCAGATTGTACCAACAAGCGTGGCACAGCCTGTTGTTACACACCCGCAATCTACTGATATTCCAAACATGGTATCGTTCCTTGCGAGTGTTTTAACCGGGCCGTACACTTTTGGCGAAGTTTATAACGGTAGTTCATTGGTAGGTAAAAACAATCCAATGTTTGTGAATTATCCGCTGCCGGTTCCTGCCGGTTTCTGGATCACACAAGCATCTGTTGATGGTTATAACTTCCACCTTCAGAGTGGTTCGCCTGCTGCAGGTAAAGGAACAACTACAGGCTTTACCCCTATTACAAATGGCATTATCGTTAACGCCGCATTTGGTTCAAGCGGTATCACCCCTCCGGGAAAAGATATGGGTTGCTACCAGTTAGACGGTACAGGTAACCAGCACTAAAATTCAATGATCAGATCAATTGTAATAAAGGTAGCTATGCGCGCATAGCTACCTTTATTATTAAAAATTTATAGCATATAGCTAATAAAATGAAAATATATTCACTGTTCAATTATATGTTCGCAGGCACCGTTTTACTGGTATCCTGTTCAAAATCTCCGGTAAACCTGTCAGGCAAAACAAGCCCGGTAACTGTTACGCCTGTTGTTATACCGCAACCACTGCCAAATACTGTTGATAAAACTGATACCGTAAAAGTTATGGCTTATAATGTATTAGGTTATGGCGACGATTGCCAGGGCACTACAACTACCCTAAACGGCTATTTTAAAACTATAATTCAATATGCGCAGCCCGATCTGCTAAGTTGCGAAAAGATGTCGGCCTTTTCGGTTTCATCATCTTTACCTGGTAACCTGGCCGGTAATATTACCGATAGTGTACTTAATGCTGTATTTCCGGGGCGTTATGCCTATGCTACACCTACCAATATGGCCGACGGTGATAACATGTCGGTTTTATTTTACAATAAACAAAAGCTTACTTATGTAAAAACAGAAACCCTGTTTGCCTATATCACCGATTTCGACCTGTACAAACTATATTACAACGACCCGAATTTAGTCATCACCCATGATACCACTTATTTATATGTAATAGTTAACCATACGCAATCAGGAACACCCAGCACTACCCGCGATATGCAGGTATCAACCTATATGAGTACTTTAAGGGCTAAATTCGCCTACCTCCCTAACCTGATCAATATGGGCGATTTTAATACCGCCAATAGTTACGAAGCGGGCTATCAAAGCGTAATTACTTCAACTGATTCTACAAAACGTATGAGCGAGCCCCCGTTTTATCCCGATCAAACTGATAAATACCCTGCAGAATGGGAGGACAACGCAAGTGCATACGCGTCAAATTTAACAACAACAACCAGGGCCCTGGCAACTGTACCAAACTCATGTGGTACAAGTGGTGGGGCAAAATCCTGGTATGATCATATTTTTATTTCGCCATGGCTGGTTAAGGGAACAAACTATATCAGCTATATACCTAAATCCTACGCAACCATAGGCAACGACGGGAAACGCATAGGTGTAGATATAAACAGCGCCACACCGCAGGTAAACACATCGGCCCCGGCGGCAGTTATAAACGCGCTATTCCAGTTTTCAAATAAATACCCGGTGTCGCTTAAATTGCTTATCAAAGCAAACAGAAATGCTTATAGCATTGCCGACCCGGTAGAGAAAAATTAAAACCCATTTGCATATTTAGCCCATACCCTTTTATAAATCAATATATCTCTATGAAAAACAGTCTAAAAGGCATATTCAGCATTTTATTTTTTATAACGGTTTGTTTATTCTGCCCTGAAAGGGCACTTAGCCAAACCATACAAATGGTTTTTACTTCCGATGCCCATTTTGGTATCACCCGCGAAAAGTTCAGAGGTGATACCAGTGTTGCCGGTTATGTAGTAAACAAAGCCCTGGTAAGTCAGATCAATACCGTGCCATCTCTAACGCTTCCGGCAGATGGCGGCGTAGATGCCGGGAATCTGGTAAAGACTGTTGATTATGTGATCGAGGGCGGCGATATTGCCAACCGCATGGAGATACCCATTCAGAGTGCCGCGGCATCTTGGGCGCAATTTGAAACTGATTATATACATGGCCTTAAACTATCAGGTAACGATAGTAAACCTGCTAAGCTGTTGATGATTCCCGGTAATCATGATATTTCAAATGCTATTGGTTATGCCAAACCCATGAACCCTTTAACCGACCCTACAAGCATGGTTAATATTTATAACCTGATGCTACAGCCCAAAAAGCCCATGACCAATACTGTGTATAATTATACTACTGATAAGATCAATTACTCGCGCAATATAAAAGGTATACACCTGATGTTTATTACGCTTTGGCCTGATTCTGCCGAGCGTATATGGATGCAAAAAGACCTGGATACCGTTGCCCAAAACACGCCAGTGATCATCTTTACGCATGACGAGCCTACCTGCGAAGCGAAGCATTTTACCAACCCTTTGCCACCGCATAACATGACGGCTAAAAACAAATTCCAAAACCTGGTTATGGAAAATTATAAGGAAGGCGATAAAGCAGAAAAAGATAGCGCAGCAACTGACATTGAACAGCGCGGCTTTGTAAAGTTTTTAAAGGCCCATCCAAACATCAAAGCCTATTTCCATGGCAACAGCAACTGGAACCAGTTTTATGTTTATAAAGGCCCTGACAATGATGTTAAGCTGAATGTTTTTAGGGTTGACTCACCCATGAAAGGCGAATACTCATCAAAAGATGAAACTTTGCTCTCCTTCCAGCTCATTTCATTAGACCCAGCAACACAGACTTTAACCGTGCGCGAATGTTTATGGAATACAAAACCTGCAGACCCATCCCAAAAGATAGTTTTCGGCAAAAGCTCAACAGTATCTTTAAAGGTTAATTAGCCTCCGGTGGTAAATTCGGGTTATTATCCTCCTTATCCTTTTTAAACTCAAGCTTGCCAAATTTATAGCTTAAGCTTATGCCAAATGATTGTAAGGGTATTTCGCGTACATAAACCTGGTTGAAATTAGACCCTGTGGTAGTGGCTGTTTGGCTCACATACCTGTTAAACGGATTGGCCGCTGTTAAACCAATGCTTGCATTTTTGTTAAGAAACTGTTTGCGAACTGCAAAATTATAAAACCCAAATCCTGGGTTGGTGCCCTGTATAGTTCGTTGCGATGCGCGGTAGTTCCCGAAAACCTCTGCTATAAAATTATGCCCAAAATCATAGGATGCGTTTAAATTTAGCCTGTAAGTAAAGCCGCTAACCTGCGGACTGCCAGGGTTATTGGAGATCCTGTCGGCAAACAACATATTCGAGCGTAAGCTAAGCTTACCGGTAACCGGTATCGAGATGTATATATTTATCCCTGTATTCACTTCCGAGCCAATATTGTAGCGCTGATTTAGAGACACATTCGAGTACTCAGTACCATCAACATTCAACACCGGATAAAATGTGGTGAACGATTGTATATCATTGGTATTGTACCTGTAAAATGCCGCTACATAAAGGTTAGGGCCTTTGTCAAAAGTTTTATTATAACCCAACTCATAATTGTGGCCCAGCTCAGGTTTCAGGTTGGGGTTGCCTGTGCTGATATTATGCGGATCGCTGATATTGTAAAATGGGTTCAGATCGCCATAATCGGGCCGCTGTATGCGGTAACTATAGCTAAATTTAATCGACTCTGTTTCGTTAAGCTTGTGCTGGAGTATAAACGATGGCGCCAAAATGCCATAACCCGGTATATCCGTCCCCGGGAAGTCGGCCGAAGTATGGGTGTATTCATATCTTAAACCGGCCTGCCCATTAATAAAATCATTAAATAACGAGAATGTGCCCGATGCATAATAGGCAAAAATATCCCGGTTATAATTAAACCCGTAAGTTTGAAACGGGTTGAGTACGTAAGTACCGTTCTCTAAAAGCGTATCGGTAACTATGCTGTTGTTAATATCTTCAATAACCGCTTTGGCGCCAGTTTCCAGTGTGAATTTTTTGCTGAATGGCTGGGTATAATCTACAGATATATCCGTTTCCCTGTCCGAGCCGGGGTTATCGCTTATTAAGCCTGATGTTGGGTAACTATTCGCATAATAATCCTGCATCTGCGAAAAATCGGTTTTATTGGTTCCGAAGCTTCCCGTGTACAACACATCCAGCTCCTGGTCTTTTTTATTAAAGGTTTTTTTGTAGCCAAGGCTCACATCTGCTGAGTTGGCGCTGAAAGTACTGTTGGAGTTACGCAAACTGCTGATATATGCCGTAGTGGTATTATCGGCATCAGTGGTTTCCTGTAACTGGTTTGTTGGCCCGCTGCCATCATTACCAAAATGATTAAAGCTGAATGAACCTGTTATTTCATCCTTTTTGGTAACGTTCCAGTCGAAACTTATACCCGACTGGTAGCCACTTCGTTTAAAAGCGCTGCTCCCATCCTGGTACAAATGACTTACATTTTTTGCGGTGTCAACAGAAGTGCGGTTGGTACTGCTTATGGTGGTGGAGTTTAGCTGCTCGTTACCACTAAAAAAAGCGTTAACACCAAAATTGCCTTTTTTAGCATTTAAGTTAAACGACCCATTTTCCAAACGGGTACCGGCAGATAAATTTACGCTGCCATTTACCCCCTGCACATTGCTTTCCTTTAAAATAATATTGATGATCCCACCCGTTCCTGATGCATCATATTTGGCGCCGGGACTTGTGATCACTTCGATACTTTTTATCTGGCTTGCGGGTATGGATTGCAGCGCATCAGTAAGGCTGGCCCCAAAAATGCTGGATGGTTTGCCGTTTATTAAAAACCTGATGTTTGAGTTACCCTGCAATTCAACATTCCCATCAATATCAACGCTTACCTGCGGCACTTTTTTTAACACATCCAAAGCAACACCACCCTGTGCGGTTAAGTCATTGGCTGCATTGTAAACCATTTTGTCGATCTTATTTTCAACAATAGGCGCTTTGGCTACTACGCTTACCGTTTGCAACTGGTTTTGCAGGGGTACAAGTTTAATAATGCCTAATGCTATATTATTTGAAGCGCCACTTATAACTAAGTGCTCGATAGTTTTTTTCTGATAACCTATAAAATCAATAGTTAGTTTATATTCACCATCAGCCAGGCGGTTGAGGGTAAAATTCCCTTTAGGGTCGGCGCTCATGCCATTGAAGGGGCTGGCATCATTCTGTTTAAAAATACTGATTGTTGCATAATCAACCGCTGTATTATTACTTGCATCAATAACCTTACCGCTAATTTTACCTTTAGCGGCGGTATTGTTTTGAGCTGATACACTGAAAGAAAGAACGAAAAAACAAAACAGGATATAAACAGTTTTCATCAAATAGTTTTACTTAATTATAATGCGGCAAATGTGCGGCATAACTTTGGATAAAATCTGTTTAATAATAAAACCGAATAAATTTAACGCGTGATATATTAAATCATTATTAAAATCAAAGTTTTAATATTTATTATTTAATATTCAGAATATATACAATATTGAATTTTAACTTTGCGAAAAAATTGCTTTGAAGATATTGATCATTGAAGATGAGCAAGGCCTGCGTGAAAGTATTGAAGAATATTTTACCGAAGCGGGCAATATTTGCGAAACTGCCAACGATTACCCCACAGCACTATCCAAAGTAAACCTTTATCGCTACGATTGCATTTTGCTGGATATAACCCTGCCCGGCGGCAATGGCATCAGCCTGCTTAAAACCATCAAGCAAAATAATTATACAGATGGCATACTTATCATTTCGGCCAAAAACTCGCTTAATGATAAACTGGAAGGCTTAGACCTCGGCGCTGATGATTACCTTGTAAAGCCTTTTCATTTATCTGAGCTCAAAGCACGCGTAACCGCCATTATCAGGCGTAAAACATTTAACGGCAGCAATTTGCTTACGTTTAACGAGATCAGTATCGATTTGCTCGGCAAAGAAGTAAAAATTGGTAAATCACCTGTTAAACTAACCCGCAAGGAATATGCCTTACTGCTATATTTTATTGCAAATAAAGGCAAGGTAGTTTCCAAAAATGCCATAGCCGAGCATTTATGGGGTGATGGTGTAGATATGTCGGATAATTTTGATTTTATTTACTCTCACATTAAAAACCTGCGAAAAAAACTAATTGAAGCAGGTGCCAGAGATTATATCCAGGCTTCATACGGCATGGGTTACAAGTTTACAGAAGCATGAAGCTTTTAGACCGCTACAACCGCGTTACCCTGATCACCACCATTGTTGTAATGGTAATAACCGGCGTTATTTATTACCAGGCCATCAGCTGGATATTAACCAACCAGATAGACAAAGACCTGGTGGTTGAAGAGAACGAAGTGTTTGATGGGGTAAAGCTAAACCATCACCTGCCACAGGTTTTTGATTCCAATGATCAACAGATAAGTTTTTACCCCGCAATTGCAGGCTCCGTAACACGGGAGTTTATAAATACAGCGTATTATAATACCAACGAAAAAGAAAATGAATCGGGCCGGGGGCTGATCAGCTCGGTTACCGTAAATGGTAAGTATTACAAAATATTAATAGTAGAATCAAAAGTAGAAACCGAAGATTTGATACGCATCATCTTCTTTATAACTATCGGGGTGATATTGCTTTTACTATTGATACTGCTGATCACTAACCGGCTGATATTAAAAAGGCTATGGAAACCATTTCATGAGATAATGAAAGAACTGCGTCTTTTTAATGTAACAG
>Ga0302315_10000753_pt1 | contig 35171 bp, 33 predicted proteins | sample III_Palsa_N3_1_FD_200532 | JGI IMG/M metagenome (GOLD analysis project Ga0302315, IMG submission 200532) | Peat permafrost microbial communities from Stordalen Mire near Abisko, Sweden - III_Palsa_N3_1 | ecosystem: Environmental > Terrestrial > Soil > Palsa > Peat permafrost | place: Sweden...
TATTGCCGGGCCGCTAACTTTTATTGGGTTGGTTTGATTCAGGTCGCCCATATAGCCCGCACCGCCCAAAAAGCCACCAATTTCCCAGCTTTGCGCCTGTAAATTGCAGGTAATGAATAGTAAAAATATGGCTCCTAAAAATTTGGGCATCCAATAAAATTTAGTAATTGCGGGCATCAAGGCCCCACAATAATTTGTTTCTTAACGTTGATAAGTAGCTTTCATTACTTAAACGGATAAGATTTAGCTGAAAATTTGCCTTGCGGACATGGAATTTTATAGGCTTTTCAACTGTTGCAGTCCTTGAATCGCATGATATTAAATAGTTGATATTGCGCGATTCTACTTCAAAGGACAGTACAGAGGTATCGGGCAATACAATAGGACGGACATTTAAATTATGCGGCGAAACCGGCGTTACTACAATACTGTTTGATTGCGGAAAGATAATAGGCCCTCCGCAGCTCAACGAATAGGCCGTCGACCCGGTAGCGGTTGCTATGATCATACCGTCGCCCCAGTATGAGTTTAAAAACTCTCCATCCAAAAACATGTGGGTAGTGATCATCGCTGCGTCGTCGCGCTTGTGAATAGTAATATCATTCAGGGCAAAATTATCTCCCCCAAATATTTCCTTGTCCGATTCAATGCTCAACAGCCCGCGGCTGTCTAATGTAAATTCTTTATTAACAACAGCGTGTATGGCTGCAGCTATATCACTTTTATTTACGCTTGCCAAAAAACCAAGCCTGCCAAAATTGATACCTATTACCGGCACACCCGAATCGCGGATAACGGATACCATATCCAGCAATGTGCCATCACCACCCAATGTTAAAAAAACATCGATAAACCCTTTTATTTGGTCATCCTTTTTTAGCAAATCATACTTTACCGTATTTATCTTCCCTTTAAGGTAGTCATCTAATTGCTGGTGTACATAAATTTCAACCTTATGCTGCGACAGGATATCAAATACCTGCTGGATATACGGCAGTACTGCCGTATCATTAAATGGTCTGCCGTATACTGCAATTCTCATTAGTTCATGGTTGGTGGTTCATAGTTCATGGCCGATAGATCATGGTTCATAATTGATGGTTCATAGTTCATGGCTGATAAATTTTAAAGACTATGAACCATTAACTATGATCTATGAACCAATTACAAATTCAAGTAATTCATCAATGAATCATACCGGTCCATTGAGTTATCGTTATTGTCGCTATGGTTAAAGGTAGCCTTTATATCATACTCATACCGCAAAAACGTAGCTACTATAGCTGATATATCCTGTTTGTTTACTTTAAGGGTGACCTCCATCTTAGTAGAGTCGGGGAAAGTACGGGTATACGAGCTTAATATCTGCGCGTTATCCGACTCGACAATTTGCGACATATGCGCCAGCGAATTGTTTTTATTATTGATTTCCAACACAATAATGCCCCCCGGCTGCGAAACGGATGTTAGCCGGGCAAAATATTCAGTCATGGCATTAATGGATACCATGCCTAAATAATTCTTCTTTACATCAAGCACCGGTACAACTGTTATCTGCTGCTCATAAAACAGGCGGATGACATCATATATATGCTGATCTTCCAGTACATAGGGGTTCACCAGCGATAATCCCAGGGTGCCAATAGATACCTGGTTATTAGTTTCGGCTATCATATCGCTTTCGGCAAGCAAGCCCAAAAACTGTTCTTCATTTACAATTGGCAAATGTCTCACACGAAACTCTATCATCCGTTCAACAACCTTCTGAATCGAATCAGAAGTATGAACCGGCGGAATGGCATCTGATATGAGTTCAACTGCTAACATTTATGCTTTAATTTTATCTAAAAACCCTTTTAACAACCGGTTAAACTCCTGCGGATGCTCCATCATTGGCGCATGACCGCATTTATCTATCCAGTGTAATTCGGCATGCGGCAATAGCTGGTTAAAATCCTCAGCAACTTCCGGCGGTGTAATTTTATCATTCCGGCCCCATATTAACAGTACCGGCAGGTGCATTTTATGCAGATCTGGTTTCATGTTATGGCGTATAGCCGATTTAGCCATGGCCAGCAGCCTGATAACGCTATGACGGTCATTAACCAGTTTATAAACCTCGTCAATAAGTTCCGGAGTAGCCGTTTTAGGATCATAAAACGTATACTCTGTCTTTTCTTTTACAAACTGGTAGTTTTCGCGCCGCGGAAATGAGCCCCCAAAAGCGTTTTCATATAAGCCCGAACTTCCGGTAAGCACCATTGCCTTAACCAAAACAGGATGTGCCAGTACATATATTAACGCGACATGCCCGCCTAACGAATTACCCAGCAACGTAACATTACTTAGCTTTTTGTACTTTATGAACTTGTGTACAAATTTAGCCAGCGTTTTTACCCCTGTTGTTAAAACAGGCAGGTCATACACGGGCAACATGGGTAAAATTACCCGGTAGCTTTTGCTAAATTCTTCAATAACAACTTCCCAGTTACTAAGGCCACCCATTAAACCATGCAACAACAGCAATACCTCACCTTCGCCCTCATCGATGTAACGAAACCCGCGTTCCTCTTTAAGTACGAAATCCATATATTATTATAATTCTTTAGTCCTTGTTAAATGTTATAAAAATAGCTTATTGCTGTTGAGTTGCAACAATTATTTATATTAAAGTTGATTAGGTGAGTGGTTGATTAGGTTGATTAGGTTAGATTGAGTTGTAAAATCGTCACAACCATTCACTTAATCAACCTAATCAACTACCCACTTAACCCAAAAGTTGCTTCACTACTTCAGAAATCGTTCTGCCATCTGCTTTGCCTGCCAGTTCTTTATTGGCTGCGCCCATTACCTTGCCCATGTCCTGGGTTGATGTCGCGCCTAAGCGGCTAATCAGTTCCTGCAAATAGCCCTCAATTTCAAAACGCGTCATTTGTTGCGGCAGGTAGGGTTCAATTACTTGCATCTCCTGCATCTCAACCTGGTAAAGGTCATCGCGGTTTTGCGCTTTATATATCTCTGCCGACTCTTTACGCTGCTTAACCAGCTTTTGCAGCACCTTGATCTCAGCATCGGAGGTTAGTTCTTCTGCCGCGCCTTTTTCGGTACGCGCTAAAAGTAAAGCCGCTTTTATAGCCCGCAAGCCGCGTAGTCTGTCGGCTTGCTTAGCCAGCATAGCTTGTTTTATATCCTGGTCTATTTGTGTTATGAGAGACATCTGGTGAATGGTGAGTTAGTGAATAGTGAAATATTATTTATGTCGTATTTCGGATTTATTTGTTCTGTAAATTCATTTTTTTCATTTGCACATCTGCATATCCACACATCTGCACATCCATTTGCACATCTACTTATTTCCTGTAAAAATGATTAGCATCGGCTTGCGCGGTTGCCATAACAATCAACTCATTAATATTTACATGCGGCGGACGCGAGGCGGCAAACCATATAGTTTCGGCTATGTCCTCGGCTACTAACGGTTCAAAGCCCTCGTATGTTTTCTTTGCCCTTGTTTTATCGCCTTTAAAGCGTACCAGTGCAAACTCAGTTTCCGCCGCACCGGGATGAATAGCCGTAACTTTTATGCCGTGGGTTAACAAATCGAGCCGCATTGCCTTATTTAAGCTGTCAACAGCGGCTTTAGAAGCGCAATACACATTCCCGTTAGGATAAACTTCCTTACCGGCTATCGAGCCTATGTTGATGATATGTCCATAGCCATTAGCGATCATCCAGTTTGAAACCACCTTGCTTACATACAGTAACCCTTTTATATTGGTATCTATCATCGTATCCCAATCGTCAAAACTACCATTTTGTATAGGGTCAAGTCCCTGGCTTAAGCCGGCATTATTAACCAGCACATTTACTTTTTTCCAGTGTGCGGGCAGGTTTTCAAGGTTGCTTATCACTTCATCCTTGTCGCGCACATCAAAGGCGCAAATAGCTACCTCTACATTATATTCCTTATTTATATCGACAGCTAATTTTTCAAGCCTGTCTAACCGCCTGCCGGTAAGTATCACGTTATAACGTTCGCGGGCAAATATGTGGGCAGTGGCCTCGCCAATACCGGAGGTAGCGCCTGTAATTAATGCAATTTTAGCCATATGGTAAGTATAAGATCCGATGCGAAATTAGGAGTTTTTGATGGAATTATTATTTTAAAAGACAAGTGAGGTGCAATAATAATTGTTTCGCCTCACCCCAAACCCCTCTCCAAAGGAGAGGGGCTTTAAAAGCGGTCAATCAGAACCCTCTCCTTTGGAGAGGGCAGGGTGAGGCGAATCTACTCAAAATACAAAGTAAACATCAAAGTATGCAGCATCAGCTTGTTAATGGGACTTGAGAAAGCGTTATTTTCATGATACAGCACATTGCCAAACGAGTTTGATATCTTTATTTCGGGCGAGAGTTTAAAAAACTCAAAATAGATATCACAACCCAATCCCGCTTCGTACGAACCATAGCCGCTAACGTTATTAACCAGCTTATCCAACGGTGCCGCGTCGATATCAGAGTTAACTTTTGAACCTATGGCCTGCGAATATTTAACGCCACCCAGCATATAGGCCCTGAAATTACCTATCCGTTCAGATTTTATCTTTATAAGTAACGGGACATCAACCGTGGTAGTTGATACGGTTTTAGTTATAGCAGGTGTATTATCGTACGTATAGTTGAGCAGTTTATCAATAAATATCAATGATGGCGTTATCCGCACTTCCAGGTTGTCGGTTATGGTATACCTGGTTAAAAAGCCAACTCCAAAACCCGGCGAATAGCTTGAACTAATACTGTTTACATTACTTGTTACCGGCTGGTTATTATTAAGCGGGTCTAAAAACGGACTGCGCCAATCGGGATTTTTATCTATTTTATAATAGGAGTTTACAGATGAAAAACTAAAGCCAAAACTCAGATCCCGTTGATCGGCACCGCCGCCCCATGCATGTACAGTCAGGTCTTCGTTTTGCGCGAACAAATTATTGCCCATCAACAGCAACAGCACTAACAGCAGGTAACGGGTTTTGTTCATTTAATGCCTGTATAAATGGAACAGATACCAAACGCCAAAGGCCTGCATTTGGTATTTTTAAAGCCCACCTTCACCATTAACGCGGTAAAAGTTTCACCATCAGGAAAAGCGGCTACCGACTCAGGCAGGTACGAATAGGCCCTTGAATCTTTTGAAAAAAGTTTGCCAATGCCGGGTGTTATATAATTAAAGTAGAATTTATACAATTGCTTTACCGGGAACACCTTTGGTTTTGAAAACTCCAGGACAACCGCCTTTCCGCCGGGTTTTAAAACGCGCTGTATATCTGCCAGGCCAACTTCCAGGTTTTCAAAATTACGTACACCGTAAGCTACGGTTACCGCGTCAAACTCATCAGCGTTAAAAGGCAGTTTTTCCGAATCGCCCAGCTTTACTTCAAACCGGTCGCCCAGGTTACGTTTGGCTATTTTTTGTTTGGCAATGTCCAGCATGCCCTGCGAAATATCGACACCAATAATTTTATCGGGCTTTAATATGGATAAGGCCTCAAATGCAAAATCGCCGGTGCCTGTAGCTACATCCAGTATCAGTTTAGGCTGGTCTTTCTTTAACTCATTAATAGCTTTTTTACGCCAGATAATATCGATTCCCAGCGACAAAAAATGGTTCAGAAAATCGTAAGTTTTTGAAATGTTGTTGAACATATCAGCCACCTGTTGCTTTTTTGTTGCCTGTTCATCACGGTAGGGTGTAACGGTATTACTCATCGTGGCAAAGATAGGTTTTTTGTCTGAACCGTGACTTTTAGGATTTAAGGATTGCCGTGATAAAAACAGTCATTACAGATGGCTATTTTAAATTTTTCACTACGATCTTTCCGTCGTCCAAAACATTAATTTCTTGTGTTTCTTTAAAACCGACTACCCCCTCCCCTATATCGCAACGGAAAATCTTTATGGTTTTATTAGCATCAATATAAAAAATCCGCATAGTGCTTGAAAAGTTATCGACATTATAAAAGAAATTGTAAGTGACGTTTATAATATTTGCCGATTTAGTTTTACGATCATATAATACAATACTCCCTATTTCTACAAAACATTTTTTGTCTTTGGTTTGAATGAGCGCACTACGATAATCCATATAGTCATGACCCTCCATTGACCTATAATCGCGGTACATATAATAGCATTGATATCCATCCATATCCGGCAGCCTGTATTCAAAATCATTTTCCAATTTACGGCGATCTTGTATTATTAAAGAATCACCGTCCAAATAAGTATAGCTTTTATATAGTATTTCAGGCCCCCTAAAATGTTTAACATGATCTCTTTTTGCATTCTGCTCTGATACTTCCCCAAAATGTTTTTCATCTGGCCCCACTGGAATCGAATCATCTGCAAGCGGATCAGGGGGATACAATATTTTAGGGAATTTATATGTAGCCAATACATCGCTGCCAAAAGGCAGCGGCGTTATAGGAACATTTTCTATTGATAATGTCGTGTCTGCCTTTACTACGTTGCTTGTAATGGTTTTAGCAGATGTGTCATTAACTTTCGGGTTAGTTTCTTTTGAATTTTGATTGCATGATACAAACACGATAAAGATTAGTGACAACAGCAACGAAAAATGTTTTAATTTCATAATTAAATGTTTGAATTGTTGGTGCGTGACCAACTAAATACCATGATCTATGAACCATTAATTACGAACTAACGAAAGTAACCCCTCAATATCCAATCTCCGCGTATACATGGTCAAGTCCCCATTTTCATCTTTTGGCCATAGCTCACGGGGCCTGTCCCAGTAAAGCTCGACACCATTCTTGTCGGGATCGTCTAAATATATCGCTTCGGATACCCCATGATCTGATGCGCCGGTTATGGGGTATTGGGCATCTATTAAACGTTGTAAAATGGCGGCCAGGTCTTTACGCTCGGGATATAATATGGCCGTATGAAATAATCCCGGCGCATATTCGGGCGCGGGCGGCGCGCCCTTGCTTTGCCAGGTGTTTAAACCGATATGATGGTGATAGCCACCGGCAGATATAAACGCGGCCTGGTCGCCGTACATTATCATTTTTTCAAAACCCAACAGGCCGCAGTAAAAATCTAACGACTGCTGTATATCGCTTACCTTTAAATGCACATGCCCGATGCGGGTTTGGGCGGGGATTTTGTAGTTCATGTTAGTGATTGGAGATTAGTTAATTAGTGATTAGTTGCCTGTCGTAAATCATTACCACTTTGCAAATTACAAAATTACCTACCTAATCACTAATTAACTAATCACCAATCACTATTCAACTAATCACTACATTTGCCCCATGATCGTTAAAACGGCCGAGTTCGTCTGCAGCAATACGCAAGTTTCTAAATTACCGCCGCCGGTAAAGCCGGAATATGCTTTTATTGGCCGGTCTAACGTGGGCAAGTCGTCGCTTATTAATATGCTGGTTGCCAAAAAGGGGCTGGCTAAAACCTCGCAAACACCGGGTAAAACACAGTTGATCAATCATTTTTTAATTAACGATAACTGGTATATTGTTGATCTGCCCGGTTACGGCTATGCCCGTGCGTCAAAAAGCAAAAAGGCCGACTGGGATAAGTTTATTCATACCTATTTAGATAAACGCGAAAGCCTGCAATGCGTAATGGTATTGATTGACAGCCGCCTGGAGCCGCAAAAAATAGACCTGGAGTTTTGCAACTGGCTGGGCGAAAAAGGATTGTCGTTTGTATTGGTATTTACAAAAGCCGATAAACAATCGACCATAAAAACCGACCAGAATATTGCTAAATTTAAAAAGGCTTTATTAACTACATTTGACGAAACGCCACCCTGGTTTATAACATCAGCCGAGTTACATACTGGCAGGGATGAGATACTGGGGTTTATTGGCGGGATTAATCAGCAGTTTGTGATACCGGATTACAAAATATCGAATAATGAATTTTGAATATCGAATAATGAAGTTGCTGGAATTACTTCATTATTCGATATTCGCAATTCGATATTCATTATTAATTTATAAATGAAAAAATATCTATCCCTCGTTACCTTCTCCCATACCATCTTCGCGATGCCATTTGCTATAATTGGTTTTTTTTTGGCAGTTACCACCACCAGCTATACCTTTAAATGGCAGCAATTGGTATTAATGATCTTGTGCATGATACTGGCCCGAAACTCGGCAATGGCATTTAACCGCTACTTAGACCGGGACATTGATGCCAAAAACCCGCGCACCAAACAGCGCGACATTCCCGCCGGGCGCATCAGTGCCACATCGGCGTTAACATTTACTGTTATTAATTGCCTGTTGTTTGTTGGAGTAACTTGGTTTATTAACCCGTTATGCTTTTATTTATCACCGGTGGCTTTGATGGTGGTATTGGGTTATAGCGCTACCAAACGCTTCACCGCACTTTGTCATTTGGTTTTAGGATTAGGTTTGTCGCTGGCACCTATCGGGGCGTATTTGGTAGTGACAGGGCAGTTTGCATTAACACCGTTATTCTTTTCGTTAGCCGTGCTATGCTGGGTTAGCGGATTTGATATTATCTACGCCATGCAGGATGAAGATTTTGACCGTGCCGAAAAACTACATTCCATCCCTGCTTATTTGGGTAAAACAAACGCTTTAAAATTGTCAACTACGCTGCATATCCTATCGGCTATATTTATTGTAATGCCGGTGTTTTTTATCCACCCGGGTGTATTGTATTATATAGGTATAGCCTTCTTTTGTGTGATGCTTACTTACCAGCATCGCCTGGTTAAACCCGATGACCTGAGCCGGGTTAACTTTGCCTTTATGACCACCAACGGCATTGCCAGCGTGGTGTTCGCGGTTTTCTTTTTGCTGGATAGAATTTTTTGATTTCGGAATTCGGATGTTCGATTTCGGATTTAAAAAGTCGTTAATTCAAAAAATAAAATCCGAAATCTCAATTCCGAAATCCGAAATTACTTCACCCCTTTAAAACTTCCGTCATCCACATTTTTAATAAACTTAATAACGCCGTCCATGTATACCTGCTGGTCATCCCACATGGATAAGTGGCTCCCGTTGGGGCAATACAGGTAACTGCCGTTTTGTACCTGCGTACTCATCCATTTCATATAAGCGGGGTCCATCGTATCATATTTAGCGCCTATCATTAACGTTGGCACGGTTAGGTTAACAATATCCTTGCTTCTGTCCCATGTTATTAGCCTTCCCCCGGTTTTAAACTCGCTTGGGCCCTGCATCATTACATAAATTTCATCGTTTACATGTTTAAAGGCGCGGTTAACCGGGTCGGGCCATTCGGCAAGCCGGCAAATGTGTTTATGATAATACTCGCGCAATACCAGGTCCTGGTAAACCGGGTCTTTATAGAGCCCTTTATCTTCATAACTTTTCAAAGAGTCGACCAAAGATTTCCGCATCTGGTCGCGTAACACACCATTATATTTTTCATAGGCGGGCATGCTGGCCATCATATTACTGATAATCAACCCTTTTAAATTGGCCTGGTATTTCAGGGCGTAATCCATAGCCAAAATGCCGCCCCACGAGTTTCCCAGCAGGTAAAAATTGCTTTTATCTAAATTTAATGCTTTGCGCACCTGTTCTACCTCTTCCACAAAGCGCGGGGTTGTCCAAAGGCTGCTGTCACGCGGTTGATCGCTGTAGTAGGAACCCAACTGGTCATATTCTATCATCTCGAAACCTTCTTTCGGGAAGAAGCTTTCAAAGCACTCCAAATACTCATGCGTCATAGCCGGTCCGCCATGCAGTAGCAATACCTTTATGCGCGGGTTGGTGCCGAAACGCTTTGTCCACACTTTGAATTTACCTACCGGCGTTTCAATAGTAACCATTTTTATACCGGCTACCTGTACACCGGTATCAACCGGCGCAAAGTAATCAGCTACGGATACGCTTTTTTGTTTGCAGGCGCAAAAGGACAAGGCAATGCCAAATAATAAAAGGTTGATGAGCTTTTTCATAGGACTAAGATAGTAATTAGTCAGGAAGTCCGTATAAGTCAGGAAGTCCGAAAGATAATTACATCGTAAACCTTTTTACACCTTACGGACTTTCGGACTTGCTGACTAATCCGCATATTTGCAATTACATCCCGCACGTGCGGGACACATCAAAAAAATGATCCACAAAAAAACACGTACCTACATCCCTGCGGACCTCGAAATTAAATGGGAAACGCTGGAACCGCTTTATAAAGAATTATGCGCCCGCGCTATCAGTTCGGTTAATGAACTGGAGCAATGGCTGCGCGACCGCAGTGAACTGGAAGCTGCTTTAGAGGAAGATTTTGCCTGGCGCTATATCCGCATGACCTGTGATACCAATAATGCCGACCTGCTGCAAAACTTTCAATACTTCGCTACCGAAATTGAGCCTAATGTCGCGCCATACAGCAATGAGTTGAACAAAAAGCTGGTTAACAGCGAATACGCGGATAAACTGGATGGCGAGAAGTTTTTTATCTACCTGCGCGGGGTTAAAAAATCGCTGGAGTTATTCAGAGAAGAAAACATCCCGATACAAACCGAGATACAGGTGGAGCAGCAAAAGTACCAGTCTATAACTGGTTCCATGTCCGTTCATATCGGCGATAAGGAATTTACTTTAGAGCAGGCCGCCGTTATTTTAAAGGACACCGACCGCAGCAAACGGCAAGAGGCATGGAAGAAAATAACCACCCGCCGCCTGCAGGATAAAGATAAACTGAACGAACTTTTTGACCACTTGCGCACATTAAGGCATAAAGTGGCGCTGAATGCCGGTTTTGAAAATTTCCGCGATTATATGTTCCAGGCGCTGGGCCGCTTTGATTATACCCCGCAGGATTGCTACGCTTTTCATGAAGCGATAGAGAAAGAGATTGTGCCGATATTGCGTGAACAGGCCAAAAAACGCAAAAAAGCCTTAGACGCAGGTACTTTGAGGCCCTGGGATATGGATGTGGATATTTCGGGCAAGCCCGCTTTAAAGCCATTTCATGGCGGTAACGACCTGATAGAAAAGTCCATCCAGTGCTTTACTGATATTAATAGCTATTTAGGTGAGCGGCTGGAAATTATGCGCGAAAACAGTTTGTTTGATGTTGAAAGCCGCAAAGGCAAAGCGCCCGGCGGCTATAATTACCCGCTTGCCGAAACAGGTGCGCCGTTTATTTTCATGAATTCGGCCAATGGTTTCCGCGATCTGACTACGATGGTGCATGAAGGCGGTCACGCGGTTCATACTTTCTTAACTGCGGACCTGGAGTTGAATGATTTTAAGCATTGCCCGTCGGAAGTTGCAGAGTTGGCTTCCATGTCGATGGAATTAATATCAATGGACAACTGGAACGTATTTTTTGACAATGCCGAAGATTTGAAACGCGCCAAACGCGACCAGCTAATTGATGTATTGAAAACCCTGCCCTGGGTAGCGGTTGTCGACCAATTTCAACATTGGATATATACCAACCCGGATCATACCGATGCTGAACGTACTCAAGCTTGGAAACAAATTTATGAGCCGTTCGGTGCCGGTTTTGCTGATTGGAGCGGTTTAGAAGAAGCCGAAGAAAACCTTTGGCAAAAGCAATTGCATATTTTCGAGATACCTTTTTATTATATCGAATACGGCATGGCCCAGTTAGGCGCAATAGCCGTTTGGAAAAATTATAAGGAAAATCCTGAAAAGGGTTTGCAGCAATATTTGGATGCACTAAAGCTGGGCTATACCAAAACCATCAAAGAAATTTACGAAACCGCAGGTATTAAATTTGATTTCAGCGCGGCGTATGTAAAGGAACTGGCTGAGTTTGTTAAGGGGGAAATTGAGAAGTTGTAAATAAAAAGCCGCACGCATAGCCAAATGAATAACACTTTCCCCGTTCTATCTGAAGTTATCAAAAACCGCCGCACTATCAAACCATTTATGATGAACGGCGATAAAATACCCGATGAACAAATAACCGAACTGCTTGAATTGGCCGACTGGGCACCAACCCACGGCCTTACCGAGCCCTGGCGTTTTGTAGTTTATACTGATCCTACCCAATTTTGTAAACACCACGCAGAACTCTACAAGGCGAACACGGTTGCAGATGAATTTAGTGATGGTGTTTACAACAATCTCGCGACACAAGGCGACAAAGCATCGCATGTAATTATTGCCATAATGAAACGCGGTAACCTGCCTAAAATACCTGTTTTTGAAGAAATGGCTGCTACAGCTTGTGCAGTTCAAAATTTGCTGCTCGGCGCTACTGCTTTAAATATTGCATCGTATTGGGGTACCGGCGGTGTGGCACTAAAACCAGCCATGCGTACTTTTTTAAAACTAAACGATAAAGATGAAGTAATGGGCGTTTTATACCTGGGTTATGCTGATGAACATCCGCCGGGCATAAGACGGGTGCCGCTGGCAGATAAGGTTAAATGGATATAGTAGTTATATCCCCTGCGTTAACGTAGCGATGCTGATGAATATTAAGCCATCGAAAATTCTGTAGTGTGTTTAGTTAGTTAAACCGTGAGTTTACGAACTGGCATTATTATCCTGTAACTTTTCGCCCAATTATTTCGTATAAGTCATCGTAAGTTAATTTTTTAGAAAATTGTTTTACTTATTTGTAAATAATTGTTAATAAATTTGATTTTTATTAACTTTTAGCTACTTTTGTATTATAATTAATAACTCACACCTGATTTTTATTAAATTATTGAAATAGACTCAACAAGTATGAGAAAACATTTTTGGTGGATTGTGTGCATGATGTTGCTGTTTTCGGCAACAGTAATTAGCTGGAGGCCTGTGGGCGATCCTAAATTATTAACACCTGGTAAAGTAACAGCTTCGGCAAAAGAAGTATTTGAACAATATGTAGCTACTGTTTACCAAACTGCCGGATTACAGCAGGCCGGGCTAAACTATGCCGTATTTCAAAAAGCTTTTACCGGTTATCTCAATTTAAAATTAGCAAAAAAATTACCTCAAAATAGTTCGGTTATTACCGTTGTCGACTTTACCAAACCCAGCCGCGAAAAACGGATGTGGATAGTTGATATATTGGCCAAGCACCTTTTATTAAATACATGGGTTGCCCACGGCCAGGGAAGCGGCGATGATATGGCTACCCAGTTTTCGGACAATGACGAATCGCACCAAAGTAGTTTAGGGTTTTATCTGACTGACGAAGTATACATGGGCAAGCATGGCCGTTCATTACGTTTAGACGGATTGGACGAAGGTTTTAACGCCAGCGCCCGTGCCCGTGCAATAGTTGTACACGCCGCTGATTACGTTGGTGAAAACGCTATTGAAAAAATGGGCCGCCTGGGCCGCAGCTTTGGGTGCCCCGCAGTAGCCCCCGAAGTTAGGGATGAGGTAATCAATAATATAAAAGGAAAAACGGTTTTGTTTATTAACGGTAATGACAGCAGCTACACTTCAAAGTATTTAGATGAAAGCGCGTTAACAAGCTTTGTTCCTGATACAACGGAAGTAGCGTCGGGTAAATAAATCCACTCAAGGTTGTCCGCCAATAGGCATATTAATTCCTCGTCAAACTTGCCAAACTCGCATACAATACCGTATCCAATCCATAAACATCCTTCCTCAACTGTAATGTTCCGCTGGTATCGACCCAGCAGGTTATATAAGTAATATAAACCGGCACCTTTACAGGTAAATTTATAGTTGTAGGTTCGGGTTTGTCCAGGCCCATGTCTTTGGCTATCAAATCATATTTAGGGCCAGGGCCGAACAAGTTGAGCGCTAAACCTTCCGGGTTTCCCAATCGCACACAGCCGTGGCTTACATCGCGCTCAGATTTTTTAAAAGCTGATTTTGCCGGCGTATCATGCAGGTAAACACTGCTTTTGTTATTGAACAAAAATTTGATCTTTCCTAACGAATTATCCTCGCCCGGCCGTTGCTTAAACTCATAATCCGAACCTTCCCGGCCCGCTGCCGACCAGTTGATGTCTTCTGTATTTTCAATTCTTCTGCCATCCTTAAAAACGTCAATACCCTTATTGGCCAAATAAAAACGGTCGTTCGCAGCATCTTTAACAATTTCCTTGCTTACTATGCTTTGCGGTATATTCCAAACCGGGTTAACGTCCGCGCAATAGATCAGGCTGTTTAGCTGCGGCGTTTCGTGCGGGTTGGGCACATCAACCTTAGCGCTGTCAACATAATTTGTTAGGGTATACGTATTGTCCTTATTTCGCCCCTGTCCTACGCAAACTTTCATATTAAGTACCGATTTTCCGCTATCGATCACATCAAGCGTATAATCGGGGATATTTACAATTACGTATTTGTTTTGTGTGGGCTTATTTTTCCATCTTAAACGTTCCAGGTTAATTGTAATTATGCGTTGTGTTTCTTCTTTTGAAAAGCCCGGTGCCTGGTAACCGCTAATTAAAGCTTTTTGTAATGCTATGTATTGCGGGTTTTTAGGCTGGATGCTGTCTAAATAATTTTTCAGGTTAGCTTTATGAAAAACCTGGTCCATTGAAAGACTGTCAGCGAGTTTGGTAGTCGTGAAATACCGTGCATATATTTTTTGAGGATTAACCAAACCATATTGCATCGCGTTTGAATAAGTAATGAGCGAATTAGCGGTAAGCAATTCCAGCTCAGCCATATCATGATAAGCTTCGTTCAACGTTTTAACACCCTTTTTGGCGCAAAGCCGATTTATCAGCGTATCAATTTCATCTGCTTTAAACATATTGGGGGTAAGGCCGTGTTCATTCGCTTTTTGGTAATAAGCAACGGTAGTTTTCAAATCGCCGTTAAACATATGGTCCATAACAAACATGGGGTCATAGTCGTTTTCAGCATAATAAGCGGTTATTACCTGTGGATAGGTCATTTTTGATTTTTCATCATCCAGCACTTTTTGAAAAACTTCGGCAAAGCCATCGGGCGTAACATCTTTAAAAACCTTATTTTTGGTTTTGGTGAATAAGGTTTTACCCATGTCTGACCGGCTTTTTTTACAGCTTTGAAAAGTTAAGGCTAATGCGAAAAATAAGAACAGTATAAATGGAAACGCTGGCTTCCTCGTGGAAATGATCATAGTTTAATTTAGTATATGCAACAGTTATAGCAATAGCTATACCATAAAAAGTAATCGGCAAATATTTAAAATAAAACAGGCGATATATTGTTATAGATGTTATGGCAAAAAATACTCAACCCGAAATTTGGCTGCGCGGGCCGCTGGAAGGTATTCCACCGTTATTACAACCTGTTGCCCATGCCTTATTACAGGCAAGGGAGGAAGTAAACAGCTTAATGGCGGATTTTCCCGAAATATTGTTGTGGGTAATGCCGGTAAATATGGCTTCGCCCGGTTTTCATTTGCAGCATCTTGCAGGCGTAGTGGACCGCCTTTTTACTTACGCGCGTGGCCAAGCCCTTACCGAACACCAGCTTAATAAATTAGCGATCGAAGGAAAAATGCCCCAAATAGGCTACAGCGTTATCAACCTGCTGGAGGTATTTAACCGCCAGGTTGACGAGGCCCTTAAACAATTAGCCGAAACTGATGAATTAATATTAACCGAAAAACGCGTTGTTGGGCGTAATAAATTACCATCAACCGTGATTGGCCTTTACACCCACGCCGCCGAGCATACCATGCGGCATGTGGGGCAATTATTGGTAACTTCGAGGATGCTGAGAGGGTGATAATGTGCGGATGTGCAAATTATAGGAGTTAGCACCGTCAGACTTACGAAGATTTGAAATCTTCGAAGTCTATTTTGTACGATAATTAACCCAATACATCAGCAAATACCCAATTGCAGTTAGTAAACTTACACCGCCAAGCAGCCACCACAATAAATTAAAACCGCCATAAGCAATCACCTCAGCACCAAAAAACGGGCCTAAAACCTGCGCTGTCGACCACGACATGGTATACAACCCGGCATATTCACCGCGATTGTTGAGGTTGGTGCGGCTTATCCAAAACGAGTTCATAAAGGGCATGCTCAGCATTTCGCCAAGGGTTATCAGTATAACAATAAATATGGCGGCGGCTTTATCGTGCGGCAGCAGGTTAAGCAGGGTATAGCCAATACCGGCTACCATTACACCCAGGGTTATGTAGATCATCCCATGCCTTTTACCTTCAAGGCTGTGTACAATTATCATTTCGGTAGCAGCTATCAAGCCGCCGTTCAAAGCCATCAGGAAACCGATAAACAGTACTGTAAAATGCCACTGCGTATGAAAATATACCGTCTGCATGGTAAAGAACTCGAAAAAACACATGCCAAACAGCGTAGCCAGCAATATAAATAACAGGTATATCTGGTCTTTGTAGGCTGATATTTTTGCTACAGACCTGTCAATAACTTCAATGGTCTTTTTCACTTTCGACCGTGGCATAAGCGTCAGCAGGAATATTGCCGCTACGATATTGGTACCGCCGTCGACAAAAAACAATAAATGATAATTGATAGATGCCAGCGTACCGCCCAATGCCCCGCCAATACCCCAGCCCAGGTTTACAGCGAGACGGTTAAGCGAGTATGACCTTGTCCGGTTTTCGCCGCTGCTATAATGGGCGATGGCTGTTGAATTTGCCGGCCTGAACGATTCGTTACAAAAACTTAAAATAAATGTGCCGATACTTAACCCTAAAAAGGTGCGCTGATAGGCTAAAACCAAAAACAACAAACCACCAATAAGCAAGGCTCCTACCTGTAGATCATAAAACCCTATTCTGTCGGTTAATTTACCACCCAAAAACGCCCCGATTATCGACCCAAGGCCAAACAACGCCATAACCGTACCCGCCTGCACAATACTGAAATGTAATTGCTGGATACAGTAGATGCTCATAAACGGTACAACCATTGTGCCGCTGCGGTTGATGAGCATTATAATGCATAAGTACCAACTATTGCGCGAAAGGCCGCTATATGCGTTTTTATATAATTGGATAGTATAGGCGAACATATCGCAAATATATTAAATGTGCAGATGCGGGGATGTGCAGATGTGCAAATTGGATGATATGCAAATATGTCCCGCACGTGCGGGAGGCAAATTTTAGAAATCAGCTTTGGCAACTCGAAAAGTTGCCAAAGCTGAATATCCAAAGTAGCTAAATATTAGTATTTAGCAGGTGTACCCGGAGGGGGTACCGATTCTCTTAAAAATTTCCTTAAATTTTCTGTTGCGACAGCGGCATCCGGCTTGCGCAGATATAGCATGTGGCCGGTTTCATAACCTTCCCAATGCATGCGGTCTTTTAATCGTCCGTTTTGATCTATCTGCCACATATTGTATTTGGCATTAAAATAATCGCAGGCACCATCAAAATAGCCCGATTGTACCAGCAGGTGCATGAAAGGGTTTTCTTCCAAAGCAAGGCGCAAATTGGCTCCTGTCCGGTTATTATTATTGTCCCATGGGTTAACAGAACCATACACTAAATACTCCAGGTCGGTTTTGTATTTAAGCTCGTCTTTTAAATAAATATGCATGGCCGGCGCAAACTCGTGGCTCCATGTTTGCTGCTCCTGGTTATAGTCGGGGCGCGCACCTGCATCCATGTGGTCAATACCCTTGTAGCGCGAATCTAAACGGCCAACGGTATAACCTTTATCTCGCAATAACTCTTTCCAGAAAAAGTTAGTACCTATTTGCATATTATTTTCCAGTACAACGCTTTCCTTTAAGCCAATATATTTGCCCAATTTAGAGGCTACCGCTTTTCTTTCCGATTCAGTCAGCAAACCGCCTTTTGTGAGGGCGGGTGTGAGTTCATTCAACGTAAATTTCTCTACTTCGGCCAGGTATTTAGGTAAGTCCATGCGTTCATATTCGGACGATAACGCTTTATGGTACCAGGCAACCGCGGCTTCATAAGGTGTGTATAATGCAGCTACGGCGGGGCCTGTGCGTTCAAGGCCCAGATCGGTTGGCGATACCAATATTACACCGTTCAGGAACATCCAGTGATTTTCCTGCAACTCGAGTGCAAGCCCTGCCGCGCGGGTAGTGCCATAGCTTTCGCCGATCAGGAACTTTGGTGATGCCCACCTGTTTTTACGCGAAACAAATGTGCTTATCCATGCCCCTAAATATTTAATATCTTCATTTACACCAAAAAACTGCGCTTTAGAAACTTCACTGTTTGCTGTACGTGAATAGCCGGTATTTATCGGGTCGATATACACAATATCAGCTACGTCTAATATAGAATTTGGGTTATCTTTCATTCCGTATGGCTGAATTGGATAACCTTCATCATCCATATTTAAACGGCGCGGACCAGTGTAACCAATCTCCATCCATAACGACGCGGTACCCGGACCGCCATTAAATGAAATTATCAGGGGACGTGTTAATCTTTCTTCGTCTGTAACATCGGTACGCTCATAGTAAGTATAAAATACACCTGCTATGGCATGGCCATCTTCATCCCAAACGGGCTGGCTTCCGGCGGCAGCGGTATAAGGCACCACCTTGCCTTTAATAGTAACCTGGTGTTTGGTAGTAATTGCCGAGTCCATCAGCAATATCCGGCTCCTGCTTATGGTCAAACCGGTGTTTGCGGTTGCTGCTGCTGGCGCGGCTGCTGCACCTCCGGCTGCACCTGCTCTTCCGGCACCGCCTCCACCACCTCCTCCGGCAGCGCCGCCGCCACCACCTCCCGCACCACGTTGGGCATCAGCGGTTAACACCATACAACAAACAGCAAATAGTAGTAAAAAGTAATTTTTCATATCATATATAAATTAATTAGGTTGAAATTGACAAGTTGGTCCTGTCAATCATTATTAAATTTAAATCTATGTAAAAAATATGTTTTATTATAAAAATATTATGAGGATATTAAAATCCGGTTGAGGAGTAGTTAAATGAAGGGGAATAAATAGCGTTATTTTGAGTTAACGAATAAAGTACTTAATTGAGAATATAAGCAATACAATACCCACGATCAGCAAATAAGATACCGGATGCGCGAAGTTGAATGTCCAGCCAATACCATAGCGTTTGGTTACGATGATCTTGCTGTCGCCGGGATTATAATAGAGGAAACCTAATTTCCAATAAGAGTTGTCATTTTGATCATTTGTTTCCATAATAACTATTTTAAATCAAATAGCCATTGCCAATTCCCTCAACTCCTTATGCTCAACATTGTCTGAATTAATAAGCAGATAATATTTATTGATGATCTGCTTATTAAGGAATAAGCTTTCAATTGATTGAAATGGCGGCGTAGCCAATTCATCAATTAACTCAGCAACCTGTTTAGTTTTTAAGGCTTCGTACTGAACTGTCATAATTCCTAATTCGTCATGATCTTTATGCAAAGAAATCATTTCTTCGGTTTTTTGAATGTCCTCAAGTAATTCTTTTAAATGATGGGTGCGCCTCATATATTCAAATTTAGATAATTATATTGAACCATGATGCAGATGTACAAAATTAACAGCTTAACTAATTCGGCTAAAGCCTTATTATTTAACTTACTTTTCCGTTGGCTGAAGCCAACGGCTATGAGTTTTCTATCATTGCCGTCCCATTTTATGGGGTGGAAAGTTAAATAACCACAAAAGGGCTTTAGCCAAATAGATGCCAGGTTAACTTTTACCCGTTATATCTCCCTCACATCCCCAACTTTCAGCCAGCCTTCATTGCCGTTAGCCAGTTTTATCCTTACCCAGCCGTTAACGTTATTTAATAAGTTTACCTTGGTGCCTTCATGCAGTACAAACAGGATGTTTGATTTTTCAATAGGGCCGCTTTTTACGTTTACTGTGCTGGTAAAAATAATGGCTTGCTTATGCCCGTCGAAATAGTTTACCTGGCTGCTTGCAATACCAATATCAATGAGGCCTATAAATACCAGGAGCAAAGCACAATAAAACGACAACTTTTTTACTGTTACCGAATTGGTAAAAAAATAAATGATCAGCGAACCCGAAGCTGCTAAAACCAATAATATACTTGCCAGCGCCACGCCATTAACCGTAAAGCTCAAAATAAACCCATGCCACCATTTGCTGATGAAAAAATCGGGGGTCTCATCTATTTTATCAGTGGTTTTTAAGTTGGCGAAGCGAATGTTTACATTGATATCCTCATCGGCGGGGGCCAGCTTATGCGCTTTTTCGAAGTAAAGCAGGGCCGATGGTATATCGTCTAATCTATAATCGGCATTACCTATATTATAATAAACCGCCGCCGACTGGTAACCCTCCTTTACAATTTGCTGCCAGGCCGCCAGCGCCTCTTTGTATTGGGCTTTGGCATAGCAGGCATTGCCTTTTTCAAAAAGGGCCTGTGTATTGTCCTTGCCGAAAGATAACAGGGGCAAAACAAGCGCTATGCAAGTATAAATGAGCCTTTTCAACTTATTAAATTTCATTTTCAATATCATTGATAATACCTTTCGCCTTTTCAAAAACTTCCTGCTCGGATATATGGGTTACCGGTGCATAACGCGCCATTTCGCATAAGTCGATGGTATCCTCTAATCGGGTTGTTACCTGTTCACCTATACCCCTCGCTTTTAAAGCAGATGTAATGATGTCCCTGTTCAAATCAGCATAGCCTATGTTCAGCTTATCACCCAGGTATCCGTATAATCCTTTAAAAACGGCTTCATAAAACGCGCCTTTGTTTTTAGCCGTTAATTGCTGCTTGGCATTGGCCATGTGTTTAGCGGCAATTTTGGCAGCCTTGCGGTTTTTCACCTTGACTATGTCGCTGTTATATTTTTGGTTCTGATTGCGGAATACATAGGCCGCCAGGCATAAAAAAGGCCCTAATAATAGCAATAAGTAATATTCTGTTGAACCATAAAAGCTCTCGCCTTCTTTTATTAACCCGGTACTGTTAGTCTTAATGTAGCGAATATCTTTATCCAGCAGTTTAACATCCTGTTTATCGGCAAGCGAGGTGACATTTGATTCGTTAACACCTTTAGCTACCTTAATTTGGAAAGCCTTTGTTGCCACGCTTACATATTTACCGGTAGCCGGATTAAAATAAGATAATTTAACCGGGTCGATGGTATAATCGCCGCTATGCCTCGGTATCAGCAGGTAGTTATATACCCGGTAGCCTGCTACTCCTGTAACTTTTTCGGTGATCGAATCGGTTACCTTTGGATCATACTTTTCAAAATCAGGCGGAAAGTTGACAGTCAGGTTTTTCAACAGCTTGAGATTGCCCGAGCCGGTAACCTGTATCTTGTAATTTAAAGATTCATTTGCTTTAAGCGAGGTTTTATCGATACTTGATTGTATAGAAAAATTACCAACCGCTCCATCAAAATCGGCAGGTTTGCCCTTTTCGGGTAATGGCCTCACGTGCACTACTACCGGATCGCTTTTGTCGCTATATTTTTTATCTTCATACCTTCCGTTAAAAAACTGGTCCATAATATCCCTTGCCGGGGCCATTACCCTAACAACAAAATCCATCGAAAAAGGATCGATAGTGATATTACCCGCATGTTCAGGGAATAAAATTACCTGCTTAACATTGGCTACATTATATTTTATGCCGTTGTACACCTCAGTTTCCCACCTGGCTGTATTTTGGCCTTTTACCGTTACATCCTGATTCCAGAAACCGGTAAGGTCGGGCATCTTTGTTACTTGTGTTTGCACGATGGCAGTACGGGTATACAGGCGGTAAGTGAGTGTTAACTGTTGCCCCTGGTAAACATTGTCTTTATCAACCACGGCCCGTAAAAACAATGATTTGGAAAGGCTGCCGCTGGCAAGCGTGTTGCCGGGTGCGTTTTGCTGGACGGCAGGGGCAGCGCCTGTTGTTGCGGCGGCGGCTACAGGCCGCCCTTTTACTACTTTTACTTTAACGGGATTGGTGGTTAACCTGCGGCCATCTACTATTACGGTAGCGGGGCCGATGGTATAATCGCCCTCTTTAACGCCCACAAGCACGTAGCTAAAGGCAACGCTTACCGTTGTATTACCGTTGATCATCTCCATGCTGGAAGATTGATTAGGGCCGCCCGCTATTTGAAACCCGCTAAGGCTGGGCGGCGAAAAGTTGGTGGCATTACCGTTAACAGAAAAAGTAACCTCAAACTGTTCGCCGGTGCCCACTTCACTTTTACTTACCGACGCGGTAAACTTTACATTTTGAGCAAAGAGTATGCCTGTCCAAAACAGCAGTAATAGTGATATGTAGTATTTGATGTTCATTCTTTGTTTGTGGTTAAAGAAGTTGTAGAGGTTGTAGTATTTGTAAAGGTTTTAATCGAATGTTAACTTCTACAACTCTTACAACCTTTTCAACAAATCACCAATCCTTAGTAACCTGCATTTTAGCGCCCTTTAGCTTTTTATTCTTCAGCTTATCCTGCGTTTGCTTTTCATCGTTGTTCAGGGCATCCAACATATGTTGCGCATCCTCCTTTGAAATTTTGGGTTGTTGCTGCTGCTTTTGCTGCTGGTCTTTTTTCTGCTGATCTTTATTTTGCTGATCTTGTTTGTTCTTATCCTGGTTCTTTTTGTCCTGGTCTTTTTTATCCTGGTCTTGTTTGTTCTTATCTTTATTCTTGTCTTTGTTGTTCTTGTTATTCTTATTGTTTTTATCCTGTTGCTGCTGTTGTTTCAATTTTTCCTGGGCATAGGCTAAATTATAACGGGTTTGCTCGTCTTTCGGATTGTTAAGCAATGATTTTTCATAAGCGCTGATACTTTCTTCCAGCTTTTTATTTTCCAAAAGAGAGTTACCCAAATTATGGTAGGCACCTGCCGCTACGGCCTTATTTTTCGACTCGCCCAGTTTGGTAAACTGCTCCTGCGCCTTGTCAAACTGTTTTTGTTTGTACATCGCGTCGCCCAGGTTAAAGTTACCCTCCACATTCTGCTTCTTTGCAATTGCCTGGCGGTAATCGGCTTCGGCATCCTTGTATTTTTTTTGCTGGTACAGTTCATTGCCCTGCTTTACAAGGCTTTTTTCCTGCTGTGCAAACAGTTGCAGGCACGGCATTAAAAATAACAGGATTATGACTAATTGCTTCATGCTTTTTTCACCTCAAATAATTTCAACCTGCTTAATGTTTGGCTTTTATGGTTAGTGATAAAAAAGTCGATCACCAAAAATAAAAGAGCGAAACCTAAAAGGAACTGGAAACGGTCCTCAAAATCCTTAAAGCTTTTCGTATCCAATGTCTTCCGCTGTATTTTGGCTATCTGGTCCATCACTATATTCAGGCCGCTGTTTGAATTTGTTGCCCTTACATAAGCGCCATTACCTGCGGCAGCTATTTCTTTGCCCATTTCCTCGTTCAGCTTACTTACAACGGTATGCCCGGCGCTATCGGTATGAAAACCAACCTGCTTGCCATTCTGATATATCGGGATAGGCGCGCCGTCTGCCGAACCGATACCAATAACATGCACCGAAACGTTTCTATCAGCAGCGGCCCTCGCGGCAGATACGGCATCATCCTCATGGTTTTCCGCATCAGTGATGATGATCATTGCCTTGCCTGTGCCATCCTTAAAATCAAACGATTTTATCCCCAGTTCTATTGCGGCACCAATGGCAGTACCCTGTGTGGGCACCATTTCGGTATTAATGGTATTTAAAAAAAGCTTGGCGGCCGAGTAATCGGTCGTCATCGGTAACTGCACATACGCCTCGCCAGCAAAAACTACAATACCTATGCGGTCGTTGTGCATGTTATCAATTAATTGCGCCAGCGCACGCTTCGCGCTTTCCAGCCGGTTTGGTGCCATATCCTGCGAAAGCATGCTATTTGATACATCCAGCAATATCATCAGGTCGGCACCATTACGTTTTTCTTCCACCATTTTCGAACCTATCTGCGGATCGGCAGCGCCCAAAACGGTAAACGCGTAGGCCAGTGTAAAGAAAATAAACTTCAGCCGCGAAACGGACAAAGACACCCCCGGAATCATCATCCCCACTACGTTTTTATCGCCGAGCGAGGTAAGGGCCTTACTTTTCCATCGCGCTACCAGTATAAACAGCACGATAAAAACCGGGATGGCAGCCAATCCCCACAAAAATTCCATATTTCCAAAACGTAGCATTATCTTAGGTTATAGCTCCTTTTAACAGGGTGTTTTTTAAACTAAATTCAATCAATAAAAATAAAGCGGCCAGCAGGGCAAGCGGTAAAAACATTTCTGTTTTTTTATGAAATTCGGTTACATCAATTTTCGCCTTTTCCAGCTTGTCTATCTGGTCGTAAATACTTTTTAACTTGTTATTATCCGTAGCACGGAAATATTTGCCGCCGGTTATATTGGCAATTTGGGTAAGCGTACCTTCATCCACATCTACCGGCATCCGCTGGTATTGAATACCGTAAGGTGTTTGCACAGGATATGGCGCAAAACCGTGGGTGCCTATGCCAACCGTATAAACCCGCACATTAAATTGTTTGGCAATTTCGGCAGCGGTAATGGGCGGTATAGACCCCATATTGTTCGATCCATCGGTAAGCAGTATAACTACCTTGCTTTTGGCCTGGCTGTCTTTTAACCTATTTACAGCGGTAGCCAGACCCATGCCTATAGCTGTGCCGTCGTCTATCATACCGTAATGAATATCTTTATACAGGTTTATCAGCACATCATGGTCAATAGTTAACGGGCATTGCGTAAAACTTTCGCCGCTGAAAATTACCAGGCCAATGCGGTCGTCCGGCCGGTCTTTTATAAAATCGATGGCAATATTTTTACCTGCTTCCAGCCGGTTAGGCTGAAAATCTTCGGCCAGCATACTGCCCGAAATATCCGACGCGATAACAATATCGATCCCCTCGGTAGTTGTATTTTGCCAGCTTAATGACGATTGCGGCCTTGCCAGCGCAATGATCAGCGCGGCAATAGTTAATGATCTTAACACAATGCCTGCATGCCTTAACCGTGGCACAATGCTTTTTTTGGGTAGCGCAAACCCTTTTACTGCCGACACGCTTAAATAACTATATAGCAATTGCCCGCGCCATATATACCAGCCAATCATTGCCGGGATGATGAGCAATAACCATAAAAAACCCGGGTAGGCAAATTCTATGCTTTTAAACAGGCTCATTCGCTCCCCTTTCTTCCGTGTTTTTTGATTGTTCCACCTGCTTTGTACTGTTTACAAAGTTGACGGCGTTATCCATTCCCTGCTCATTTTCGGCGGGAGCGGGTTGTTCCTTGGCAAATTTAACCAAATCGGCAAGTACCAGTATTTGCCTTAGTTTGTTCCGGTCATCATCTCTGATCTCTACGTAACGCAGTTCATCGAATATCTCGTCAGTAGTTTTCTCGTATGTTTTGATGGTGTAGCGTTTTTCCAGGTATTCGCGCAGCACATCGCTCAACTCAATATAGTATTGTTTTACCTGGTTATTTTGCCATAACTTTTTATCGCGAAGTTCCTGCAATTTATTCAGGGTAATTGTATACAGCGGGATAACAGGTTTTACAATGCGGATAACAGGTTCGTTTTTTGGCCGGGTTTTCAAATACCATATCAAACCGGCTATAGCTAATCCAATTATCAATCCTATCAATACCCAAAGCCAGTGATCTTTCAGCCAGTCCCAAAACGTATACGACACCGCCATAGGCTGCTTAATATCATAAATAGCTTTCGTGGTATCCACCTTTACGGTTTGCACCTGTAAGGTTAGGTCGCCGGTAGTTAAAACACCACCCGATGTACCGAATGAAAACGGCTTTATCATATAAGAACCGGCATCGAAACAAGTAATAACAATGCTTTGTGTAATAGTGGCGCGGCTATGATCAGCGGTATCAAAAACGGTATCCAGCTTGCTCTTGCTTACTATTTGTATTTTGGCGCTGATGGTATCAGTTAGTTTTGGGAAAGTAACTTTGTCTTTTGCAGGCTGATGAACGCTTAGGAACAACTTGGTTTGGTCGCCAATTTTTATGGTGTATTGCTGTAGCTTTGCTTCGGCCTGTGTGGTTTGCGCCCCTGCATTGTAGCAAATACAGGTTAGCAGCAAGAATAAAACAGCATAATAAAAACTTTTCTTCATTACCTTCTTTTTCCCCGTTTTTTAAATAAGGTCATTAACGGCTTTACATAGGTTTCGTGTGTACCGATGTCTGTTGTATCCACGCCCGATCTTTTGAATACATCCCGTACCTCTTTATTTCTTTTTATCGCATCAATTTGAAATGCCGACCGAACTGCGGCATCGGCAGTATTGACCCAAACTAATTGCCCTGTTTCCTCATCCTTAACCGGGATCAACCCCAGGTTCGGAAACTCCTCTTCATGTTTATCATATAACCGCAAAGCTATAATATCATGCTTTTTATTAGCTATCTTCAATTCATCCTCAAACGCCGGGCTCATAAAATCAGATATGACAAAGGCGGTACATCTTTTTTTGATGATGCTGGTAAAGAACCGCAACCCCGCAGCAACATCTGTGCCCTTATTTGCAGGTTTAAAATCGATAAGTTCCCGTATGATCATTAAAATATGGCTGCGCCCTTTCTTCGGCGGGATAAATTTTTCTATCTTATCGCTAAAAAATATAACGCCTACCTTGTCATTATTCTGGATAGCCGAAAAAGCCAGCACCGCGCAAAGCTCGGTGGCCAGGTCTTGCTTTTGCTGGGTTAGCGTACCAAAATTTTCCGATCCGCTTACATCCATCAGCAGCATTACGGTTAGCTCGCGTTCTTCGTCAAACACCTTTACGTATGGATGGTTAAAGCGGGCGGTAACGTTCCAGTCGATAGTGCGTATTTCGTCGCCCACCTGGTATTCACGCACCTCGCTAAAGGCCATGCCCCGCCCCTTAAAGGCCGAGTGATACTCGCCCGAGAAAACGTGATTGCTCAGTCCCCGGGTTTTGATCTCGATCTTCCGTACTTTTTTAAGCAGTTCTTTGGTGTCTTTTGCCATGTGGCTTTAGCCCCCTCTAAATCTCCCCCGGTAGGGGAGACTTTTAGTTTTCGTTAAATTAATTCTTCTTTAGCCCCCTCTAAATCTCTCGTTCCCGGTTCGGCGGCCTATTTACTTACCCGGTCATTGCTTCGCTCGACCACCCTCTCTTCGCCTGCGGCGGAAAGAGGGAATTTGATTTTTCTCCTGTTCCCTCAAATCTCGCGTTCCCGGCTTGGCGGCCTATTTACTCACCCGGTCATTGCTTCGCCCGACCACCCTCTCTTCGCCTGCGGCGGAAAGAGGGAATTTGATTTTTCTCCTGTTCCCTCAAATCTCGCGTTCCCGACTTGGCGGCCTATTTACTCACCCGGTCATTGCTTCGCCCGACCACCCTCTCTTCGCCTGCGGCGGAAAAAGGGAATTTGATTGTTCCACCCTCTTTCTCGCGTAGCGAAAGAGAGGGTCGACCAGCGAAGCGTAGTCGGGGTGAGTCCTCGCCGCCCTGCATCGAATGGGGCCTTACGGTACTTCAACCGCGTTCAATATGCCGGTAATAATATCCTCGCTGGTCATGCTTTCGGCTTCGGCTTCGTAGGTTAGCCCAATACGGTGCCTCAATACATCATGGCAAATTGCACGTACATCTTCGGGTATTACATAACCACGGCGTTTGATAAAGGCGTAGGCCTTTGCTGCCAGGGCCAGGTTAATACTTGCCCGCGGCGACGCGCCAAAGCTGATCAGGTTTTTATAGTTGCTTAATTTATACTGATCAGGAAAGCGGGTGGCGAAGACAATATCAATGATGTATTGCTCAATCTTTTCGTCCATGTACACTTCGCGCACCACTTTACGTGCCCTTACAATATCATCCGGGTTTATGATGGCGGCAGGTTTTAACATACCACCCGGGGATATATTAGAACGGACAATACGCTTTTCATCCTCTTTAGTTGGGTAGCCGATAACCACTTTCAGCATAAAACGGTCAACCTGCGCTTCGGGCAGCGGGTACGTACCCTCCTGCTCAATAGGGTTTTGGGTAGCCAGTACCAAAAATGGATTTGGAAGCGGATAGGTAGTATCGCCAATGGTAACCTGGCGTTCCTGCATGGCTTCCAGCAGCGCGCTTTGCACTTTGGCAGGCGCGCGGTTTATTTCGTCGGCCAAAATAAAGTTTGAGAAGATAGGCCCCTGCCTCACAATGAACTCTTCCTTTTTTTGGTTATAGATCATGGTACCCACCAAATCGGCAGGCAATAAGTCGGGGGTGAACTGGATACGGCTGAAATCGGCCTTGATGGCTTTCGCCAGTGTGTTTATAGCAAGCGTTTTAGCTAATCCGGGCACACCTTCCAACAGGATATGGCCATCGGCCAGTAAACCTATCAGCAGGCGCTCAACCATATATTTCTGACCAACAATAACCTTGTCCATTTCCATTTTCAGGAGATCGACAAAGGCGCTTTCGCGCTGGATCATTTCATTGATGGCCCTTATATCTGTTGAATATGATGAATTACCGTACCCGGCAGCTGATACCGGCGCACCGGTATTTATATTTAATTCTTCCATTAAACTCTTTTATTTTTTCGTATGCGAAATTAATCAGTGAACAAGTGTTAAAATGTTAAAATTTGTTAAAATTTAACAGTTAGGCAGTTGTGTTTGCGTTGCTTAAGCTGTTAGTTTTTGTGAGGGGTAATTTTACGAATTTTTTGGGGGAATTGGAGGAGGAAATAAATCTATATCGCTTCTTGTTTTAAATCAGGCAAAAGCTTGGTTATGTTAAGGTCGCCCAAATTATTGTAACTTAAATTAGCAATTGGTAAAGGGGTTCTATTATTATCTTTTGTTATAATTCCGACTATAATAGTTGCCGAGCCCTTCGCCGGAATTATGGTAACTGCAAATGGCACTGATTCCAATTTATTTACATTATAATGCACTACGGTAATTTGATAGTTCCCAATTGGTGGGCCATCCTGCCAAAATATATTTTCCTGTGGATCAGTAACTTGATTAACGCCCGCATTTGCATCAACATCCAATCGTCCAACAAAATTCTGACATATCGCTTCTTTTTTACTGTAATGAATATGATTATTATCAGGATCGATTATGTGTAAATCTAAATCGTCTTGTGTATTCCATGAAAGGTTAATCCGCAGTTGACCTCGTTCACCTTCAAGTGATTTTTTTGCCATATCAGTAACAACTCCCAGCATTGCCTTTGAATCTTTTAATAATTTCTCTTGTTTTTCTACCTGTTGCTGCTGAAGTAATAAAATGGCCTCCTTTTCTTTTGTTTCTTTAGCGAGTTTCTCTAATCGACTTTCTTCCTCAACCTGCAAAACATTTTTCCTTTCTTCATCATTTTCCCGCTCAATCTTTTCTTTAGATTGTTGAGAAAAAAATCGTTGTTGAGTCTTTTCTTCTTTAAGTATTATTTCCTGATGTTTAAATATTTCTTGAGCAGTAATATAACTATTTTGATATTGTTGATGCTGAGTGTGAAGTTCACTTTGAACATTTTTTAAAGCGGCTTCTCTAATAATGGTTTCATTTACAGGAGTAAGTTCTTGAGACAGTATCTTAGCGAGCCCATTTTCCGGGAAAATGGTTATAGCTTGCGTTAGTAATTGGTTGGCTAATGCCTCATTTTTACCAAGTAACGTTTCTGCGTAAAAAGTTAAATCTAAGGATTGATATTGCCGACGGCTAAAAAAATCATTCTTATCAGGGTCATATATTAATTGCACAACATTTACTGTTGGCTTCATTTCTTTTATTAAGTAATCAAATTCTTGATTAAAAGAATCATATAATTTATCTTCTTGATAAAAGAACATACAATTTTCCCTGTTTCTTTTGGCTGCATAATAAGTCCAATTATAAGAACCATTGATTAATACTTTGCCATCAATCAAACAGAATTTATGATGCATAATTTGTTCCGGCCCACAAAGATAAAGTACTCCACCAGCGTTAATTAGCTGTTGAAAAGGCAAACCACCTTCCCAATTATTGATATAATCATTGATAATAATAAGTTCTACCTTTACACCTGCGTTTACTTTTAGGCATAATAAATCAAATAATTGATGATGAGTAAACCAAGCTACCGCGACACGAATGGACTTTTCAGCGGCATTTAACTCTTCCAATAATTGTACGAGAATTCCTGAAAAAAATGATTTTACTTGAATAGGTTGTTTTATTTTATATTGGTTAAGTCGATGATCAATTTTTAATTTTAGTTCATTCGTAGACTCTTGATAGCGTTGTTGAATATCTGTAAAATCTACATAATTAACAGTGCCCATTAACCAGAGTTGAAAGCGAAAATGGGGATTAGAGCGTTGAAATATATTATCTAACAGTTCTATCTTTTGCTCTGGTTCAATATATTGACTATAATATATAAGTTGTTGGGCTTGTTGAAACTGTTTTTTTTGATTTATTGCAGGCAATCTTTCTAATAAAGTATTTAATAATTTCTTATTAAAATCTAAATTATTTTCCTTTAAAATACTCAGTAAAACATCATCTTCTGCGGAGATATGTGCTAATGACGAAGAAGATAAATTAATTTCCGTTGATTTTAATACAGCTATTGACAAGGCTTCCTTTTTACCTTTAATGCCTTGACCTAAAACAAATTCAACTACCGTGTTAGGCTCCAATAAGTCAAATTCAATATTCAATAATTGTTTTGCATTAAAATATACCTCTCCGAAAGGTGCATCAGATAGAGTGATAAAGCCATATCCTTTTTGAATATTTTTCCATTTGATTTTTCCAACTAATTTATCAGGTGTAGGCATAACAGATTTAGCTTAAAAGTTAAAGCTACATATTTTTAAATAATTAATTTTTATATGTAAATTTCAATTTGACAATGAATGTACACTGATCCTGCAAGCAGTATTATTCTTCATATTCTATATATGCCAATTTGATTTTTTCAAACCAGCTATAATTATCATTTAATTTTCTTATGCCAATCATTAAACTATTTAAAGGAATAGCCTCGTTAACTTCTTTTGAACCATACAGATTCACAATTTGAGAATCATCGGTATATACTAACCCATTTAAGCAGTCTAAAACGCTTTTTAATAAATTGTCCATATCAACAACTTTTAAACGCTTTTCTTTCATAGAAACAGATACAATTACTTCCAATTTAATTTCAGACGCATAAGGCATAGCTTCGGTAACTTGCTCCTTAATTATTTCTCTCAAATTTTTTTCGAATACTTGTAACGAGTCTTTGCCTTGTTTTTTTAAATACAAATCATCTTCTTCTATTTTAATAAACTCATCACCATCTTTATGATAAATTTCTTTGTCCAAAAGTTTAAATTTATCTTGTTTTGTTGGGATTTCTGGACCACCCATCATTCCTATAAAAAAGTCCAATTCTGGATGTTTTTTAATTATTGCTTTCATACTTACAAAATTAAACATTTGTCATCATACCCTCGCCTGTTCAACTGTCCACACTTGAACACTAAACGGTGTAAGTTTCCGCCGGTTCAATACCATCAAACGTTCCTACGGAACGTTACCTAATCAATTTGTATAATACCTACCAACCATGCGTCCTTACCGGACGCTTTTGTTTTTTGCCCATCCCATCGGGATGATTGGTTGGTAGAAAAAATAAATAGGCGTGGTTGCGTTCCGTAGGAACGATTGGTGAAATTGGGCATTATCTTTAAATTTGTTGATATAACACAACAATGGCCGCAATGCAAACTTAACCCCATACAGGTTAGCTTGTTGCGGTTATTTAACAGGCCGATGTCTGAAAGTGAGACATTGGCGTTAAAAAAACTTCTTGTCGACCATTATTCCGCTTTATTAAAAGAAGAGATTACAAAAGTTGTCGCTGAAAAAGGCTTTACTCAAAAAGATTTTGACGATATGCTTAACGCTGATTAATAATAGCCGTTATTGATACCAATTGCCCGTTAGCATCTATACCTCCGCAGGGTGCATATTATTGGTTATATATTGCGTTTTATGAACAGCGTTTTGATTGGGCTAATCAGCAATGAAATATTGACTGAATATGAAGAAAAACTGGCTGACAAGTATTCGGAAGAAACTGCAAATCTTGTGTTATCTATATTAAGTGTCGCTCCGAATGTAGTTTTTCAAGAATCGTATTTCAAGTGGAACCTTATTGAAAACGATCCTGACGATAATAAATTTGCTGACTTAACTATTGCCGGAAACGCCGACTACCTGATAACTAATGACAGGCACTTTAATCATTTAAAAACACTTGATGTTCCAAAAATCAATGTGGTAAAGATCGAAGAATTCAAAAAGATTATTTTTGGGGAGTAAACTAATTCAATACTACCAAACTTCCTATTAAACGTAGCTTAATCACTGCGCTTCAAAAAATGAGATCACCTCATTATTAAACTCATCTATCTTTTCAACAGGTACGTAATGACTTGCACCTTTAAAAATGTATATCTTTGAGTTGGGTATGCTGGCGGCTATTAGTTTTGTGTGTTTCTCTAATATCAGATCGTGCTCGCCCGCCATTACTAATACGGGGGCCTTTATGGACCTTAAACTTTCTACAGAAATGTGCGGTTGATTTAACATCATGGTAAATAATCTTACCTCCATAGCTGCCGGGGCTGAAGTATTTTTCTTCCAGCCGTCCAGTTGGCGGCTGATTTCTTTTAACGCTTTACCATCAATAGCCTGATCCGAAGGTTCGAGATTAGCTCCAGTAATGGCTAATTTGTTTACATACGAAGGGTATTTAATAGCCATCAAAAGTCCGGTAATTCCGCCATCACTCCAACCTAAAATGTTTGTTTTTGCAATATGCAGCGAATCCAGCAGTTGCTTCATATCATTAGCGAACAGTTCATAAGTGAGTGGCCCGGTTGTAAGATCGGTGCTTTTTCCCTGGCCACGGGTATCAACCGCTATAACCTTATAATGCTTTGACAGCTCGGGTATTTGTTTGGCAAAGGCACCGATTGACTGGCTATCGCCATGAAGCAATAACAAAGGCTGGCCACTACCATAGGTTTCATAATATAAAACCGCATCCTTTAGCTTTATCCTTTCTGATGCTGCCGGGTTATTGCCATACGGTGTTGGATTTGGATTAAAATCCGGATTTATCTGGGCCTGGGTTATATCTTTTCCGTCAATCAATACCTGGATATCATCTGTCCATAATTTCCCCGGCCCTCCCAGCAAGGTGCCGAAAACTAATGTTTGCCCATATTGAGGCAATGGTACTTTAACGCTATATAATGCCCAATCCTTGGTCCCATGTATCTGTTTGCTTTGTAAGCTTTGAAATTGTACCACGTTACCATTCTCATCAGCCACTTGCACCATCAGCGCAACAGCCTTTTTTACATCTTCAAACTTCATCCATGCCCGTACCTCAATCTCTTTGCCGAGATATTTGTCAGGGCGCTCGAACAGAAAGGAAGTAAAAGGGGCGGCCTTAACAGAATCAGTTTGCTGCATTAACAGCGAGATTTTACCGCTGTGTTTTACTTTAGTATCGGCGGTATTGGCATATCCTTTAAATTGAACCCAGGTGCTATCGGGAGGAAACTCCTCCATACCAAAATTATAATTTGCAGGGCGATTACTTTGGGCGTAGCTATTTGAACAAAATGATAAAACCAATATAGCGAATAGATATTTGATCATTAGGTTTGTTCTGCTGATTTTTCTACCGACATGCAACGTTGAATCAAATGTATTGTTAAAATGTAAATGTACAAAGCAGCAGCTTTATTATAAAGTACAATCGTTCACGGTCCCGCCTGTTCAAGTGCCCACATTTGAACAGGCTGGGTTTAAAAAGACTACACTACAGCTTCACTCAATTATAACACCAACAGTTACGTCGAATACACTGTAATGTATATCACCTGCACTGCCGGTTGCATGGCCGTGAAAATGCCATAACCGTTAACAATGTTGGTATAAGTATTGGTTAACGTTTGTGAAGTTGCAGTATTGGTATTGCTTGCTATCATGTTAATATATTCGGTGTTTACACGATATAATATCACCTGGTAGCGGGCGTAATAGGGCAGGGTATTTTGGGTTATTAAAAAGACGGAAGTCCGGTTGGTATTTGCCTCAAAATTGATATTGGTATTGTTGCTCCTGAAAAAACTGCGGCTTATCGGCAGGTCGGGGCCGGTTAAATTCTTGAAAACAATAACATGATTTAATGAATCGGGATTGCTCCAGGTAAACCTGTCTAAGGTGTCAATTGCACTGTTGGGCGTGGTAGTTGCGTTTGCTATATAAATGGCGGTATCGGTTACCGCAAAATTTGCCGGCACGCCGGGCATAACCGTTTGCGCGGATACCGAAAAGGTCAAATAATTAAATTGCAGCGTATATGTTTTGCCCACCACTAAAAATGTAGGGTCGTTATAAGTGTACACACCTGAAGCCGTTTCTGTTAACAACACATTTTTACTTCCGTCTGAAATATGAACCTGTATGCCGGTAATTGGCGGACCATAGGTAGCCGTGTCAGTAAGCTGTTTTTGTTGATACAATTTTACGGTTACAACTTGGCCGGGTATCAGGTACGACTGGACAACAGGTTCGCTGATGAGCGTACTGTCGGTACTTTGCTTTGTGCACGCCGCAACTATCAGCAATACCGACAGGCATGCAAGCAGTTTCAATTTTATTGTATTGATCTTTATTTCCATCTTAAACTAAGCGTAATATTAGGCGTAAAACCAAGATAATTAACATCGGTAGTAATAGCTGCGTTATTTTGCAACTGGTATTCGCGGTACCATATATTGGTATGGTCGTACACGTTAAAAAGGGATATCCCTATGCTGCCAATTTTGTTACCGCTGATCTTTAGCAGATCGTAGGTTGCCGAAAGGTCGAGCCTGTTATAGTCGGGCAGGCGCTCGGCATTTTTGCCGCCCACACTAAATGAAGTAACCGTATTACCATCAGCAGTATTGATGGTATAGGTAGACAACGGGGCCGTGTACGGATGACCGGTACTAAAGATAAATACAGCCGCAAAATTCCACCGGTTATAATGATACATATTAATGGCCTTAAGTTCATGGCGGATGTCCTGGTCGGCAGGGTAATAATTATTGCCAAATACAGAAAATTTGTTTTCGGCATCGCCCAGGGTATAGCTTATCCAACCGGTATACCGGCCCAATTTCTTCTGTATAAGCACTT
>Ga0302315_10000756_pt1 | contig 35138 bp, 29 predicted proteins | sample III_Palsa_N3_1_FD_200532 | JGI IMG/M metagenome (GOLD analysis project Ga0302315, IMG submission 200532) | Peat permafrost microbial communities from Stordalen Mire near Abisko, Sweden - III_Palsa_N3_1 | ecosystem: Environmental > Terrestrial > Soil > Palsa > Peat permafrost | place: Sweden...
GCGAGTTGGGCTTAAGTGCATTGTTCCACGTGGAACACTTAAAAGAAGCAATAGCACTTGTTTTCCTTCTCCCGTTGCGGGAGAAGGTGGCGCGTAGCGCCGGATGAGGGGATTCTAGTGAAGTGCGTGATTGCTGCCTTTTGTTTGTTCTACCCCCCGGCCTGACGGCCAGCCCCCCTCAAAGGGGGCGGATGAGATTGATTGTGTCGGTTATGTTCCACGTGGAACCTTTGTTAGGATAACAGCGCCCGTTTTTCGGTTTTGTTGCATCTGGCGTTATCGAAGCATTAAAACAGATAGTCAAATATCCCCCTTTGAGGGGGGGCAGCCGCAGGCGGGGGGGTGTTTGGGGTAACTTATTAACGATTAAACTCTACCCCTTACAAAGAGGTTCTTTTCGGAGTGTGACTTCCCCTCATCCGGCGCTGCGCGCCACCTTCTCCCGCAACGGGAGAAGGAATAGAAAAACTCTAATTTTCTTGTAAAATCTTTAAAAAAGCACAAATTTCTTCTAATATCTTTAATTATGCGCGTTCGTCTACCTTCTCCCGTTGTGGGAGAAGGTGGCGCGTAGCGCCGGATGAGGGCTCCCTGTAGCACAGCGCTAAAACTGGATTTATTTCGCGAAAAATGCGATGATTAGCAATGATTTCCCCCACATTTTTAAGGCTAAAAAATAAATGAGCACCCCCATAGCTGCCGATACCTATGATTCCTCTAATATTAAGGTTTTAAAGGGTTTAGACGCGGTTAGAAAGCGCCCTGGGATGTATATTGGTGACACAGATGATGGCACTGGTCTTCATCACATGGTGTTTGAGGTAGTCGACAATTCCATCGACGAGGCTTTAGCGGGGCACTGCTCTGCGGTTACCGTGATTATTCACGCAGATGAGTCTGTTACCGTGCGGGATAACGGAAGAGGGATCCCGGTCGATATTCACGAAGAAGAAGGTTGCTCTGCTGCAGAAGTGATCATGACTATTCTGCATGCTGGGGGTAAATTCGACAGCGACTCCTATAAAGTTTCGGGTGGTTTACATGGCGTAGGTGTTTCTGTAGTGAATGCGCTTTCAGAAGAATTAAGGCTTAATATTCGTCGAAATGGCCGTGTTTATGAACAAGTTTATCGTTTAGGGGTGCCAGATGCGCCTTTAGCGGCTATGGGTGAGACCAGCACTACTGGTACTGAAATACGCTTTAGACCCAGCGAAACGATTTTTACCAATGTGAAATTTATTTATGAGATTTTAGCGAAACGCTTAAGAGAATTATCTTTCTTAAATTCTGGCGTTAAAATTCACTTAATCGATGAGCGAACAAATAAAGAAGATGAGTTTGCTTACGAAGGTGGGATCCAAGCTTTTGTCGAACATTTAAATCGCAATAAAGCACTGGTTCATCCACAAATCTTTTACTTTACCACGGAAAAACAAGGGATTGTGGTCGAAGTGGCCTTGCAATGGAATGACACCTATCAAGAAAATATTTTTTGTTATACCAATAATATTCCGCAAAGAGATGGTGGAACCCACTTAGCGGGATTTAGAGGCGCATTAACCCGCACCTTAAACAATTATTTAGAGCAAGAAGGATTTTTAAAGAAATCTAAAGTAGAAACAACGGGTGATGATGCTAGAGAAGGCTTAACAGCTGTTTTATCGGTAAAAGTGCCTGATCCTAAATTTTCTTCTCAGACGAAAGATAAGTTGGTTTCTTCCGAGGTAAAGCCCGCAGTCGAAGCTGCGATGGGTGAAAAGTTGCAGCAGTATTTATTAGAAAATCCTCAGGCAGCAAAAGCCATTGGGGCGAAGATCGTAGAGGCTGCGAGAGCGCGTGAAGCTGCTAAAAAAGCGCGAGAAATGACCCGCCGTAAAGGAGCGCTAGATATTGCTGGATTACCGGGTAAATTAGCCGATTGTCAGGAGAAAGATCCTGCTCTTTCTGAAATGTATATCGTCGAGGGAGAGTCGGCAGGTGGTTCTGCCAAGCAGGCGCGCGATCGAAGAACGCAGGCTATCCTTCCATTGAAGGGTAAAATCTTAAATGTCGAAAAAGCACGTTTTGATAAGATGCTATCGTCTATTGAAGTGGGCACTTTAATTACCGCCTTAGGGTGTGGTATTGGGCGTGACGACTATACAGTCGATAAATTAAGATATCACAGCATTATTATTATGACCGACGCAGACGTTGACGGCTCGCATATCCGAACCTTGCTTTTAACCTTCTTTTATCGACAAATGCCGGAGCTGATTGAAAGGGGGCATATCTTTATTGCACAACCGCCACTGTATCGGGTTAAACGCGGAAAACAAATTACCTACGTAAAAGACGATAAAGATCTGAATGAATATCTCATTCAAATCGCTTTAGAAGATGCGCAATTGTTTGTGAGTCTTAAAGCGCCAGCGATTGTCGGGGTAAATTTAGAGCGATTAGCCAAGCAGTATTTAAGCACGATGGATATTATTTCCAGGCTTTCTTATCGCTATCCTGCGGCAGTATTAGAAGCGTTAATCTATGTGAGAAAATTAAGCTTAAGCGATCTGCAAGACCGATCCTTGATGCAATCATGGATAGAAGCGTTGCAGGTACAGCTGGTTAAAATGGCTCAAAATGGCACAGTTTTTGAAATTAGCCTTTTTGAAGACAAAGAGCGGAATGTGTTCCTACCACATATCAAAATGGTTTCTCATGGCGTAGATAGCGAATATGCCTTTATATTCGAAGTTTTTGCATCGCACGATTATCAGGCGTTGACCGCATTAGGTGAGAATATCGCTGGGTTGTTAGAGGCTGATGCGTTTGTGCAGCGAGGCGAAAAGAAGCTATTGGTTAATACTTTCAAGGAAGCATTGCAATGGTTAATGGAAGAAGCTAAGAAAGGCCAGCAGATTTCTCGATATAAAGGGTTAGGAGAGATGAATCCGGATCAGTTATGGGAAACAACCATGGATCCTGCGGTTCGACGCATGTTAGTCGTGAAAATTGACGATGCGGTGGCGGCCGATCAAGCATTTACCACGTTGATGGGCGACAATGTCGAGAGTCGACGTGAATTTATCGAAGCAAATGCCCTGATGGTTGGCAATTTAGACATATAACAATACATCGCGCCAAGGTCTAGCAGATATCGATAAAAATTAGTTTTCTTTTTGACTAATTTCATTTTGACGGCTTCAATAAAAGATAAGGATATCTTTAAGTGGAGCGAGAACATGCAAATTGTACTTCTTCGGAATTGCGTCAGTAGTTATGTTTTTATTTTATTATTATTATTTCTGCCAAAAGCTAATGCCTTTTACCAAAGCTCATCTGCCTATGTCGGGTTTGATTCTTATCTCAGAAAGTCGGATATGGTTAGTGGTTTTGGAGAGGGTATTTTTGATAAGAATATTCCCGAATATAACCTTTATGTAGGTTACGCCTTCAATCAATATTTTTCGCTTGAAGGGGGGCAATTATTTACTCAAAATGTTACTAGAACGTCAGTTTCTTTAGCAGATACTATTAGATTTGGAGGCATCATTCCGCCAGGAGCTTTTGAAGTTGCAGAAAGTAAAATTGGAATGCATGGAAGCCACATAAATTTACTTGGACGGTTTCCATTAAAAGAGACAAAAGTTTCCTTGTTAGGATCAATGGGTATTGTTGTGCTTAAGGTTAAGGCAACTTATAATTTAATTGCAGATGATTTTGGCCCATTGGATCTAAACGATCAGATTATACCCTTCAGAAGTTTTTCGTCACGTCGAGTTATTCCCCGTTTAATGCTGGGAGCTAATTATCAAATAACAGAAAGATTGGGAATTCGATTTCTTGTAAATTATGAGTTTACTTCAAAATTTAAGAATATCGCTGTGAAGACTTTAAGTGAGACCTTTTCAAGCAATAGGCTTAGTTTTAAGAATAATGCTTTATATGGGATAGGTCTCACCGTCGCCTTATAAACTACCAAGCATTTTGGATGCTTTTTTCTATAAGCCACTAAAATTTTATTGCCTGCTCTCTTTCCCTAGGAAAAAAGAATTTCTTCTTTTAAGACCCGGTGCTTCTTTAGTGCTGACTATACACCTATTTTTTTTACAAAAGACTAACTAACCTTTTGTAAAAGTGTATATCGGAGAAAAAAAATGGCACAGAGCATCATTGATAAAAATGATAAAGGAAAATCCATGGCGGATGCTTTAAGGGAGAAAGCGGAAAATGAGGCAAGAATAAGGCGAGAAGAGGACGAGCTTAGGGCAAATGCGATTAAATATGCGGAAAGTAATGGGCTAAACACAAGATATAGCACTAATGAAGTAGCGGTAGGCTTGGCTGTTGATAATGATGAAACATTAGGTCTACTTGTAAAATTTACAGCAGAATGGCAGGCGGATATTGACATTATTCAAAAAGAAAAAGATATGATTCATGAGACTATAAAAACATCTGGGAAACGCTTGGCTGATGTTAAAGAGGAATATCAAAAAACGACGAAAGAACTTAATAAGCGTCAGCAAGATAGAACAGATTTGTTGAGATCGACAAAGTTGGGGGCTCAAAAAGACCTGGTTATAAAGCGATACGATATGATGATAGCTAAAATTGGCAAAGTTGCTGAAGAGAAAAAAATTGAAATAGATAGATTGGAAGCTTTAATAGAACAACAGAATAATGCTATTAAAGAAAATGAAGTTAAGCGAAAAGCGTATGGAATATCGTATGCTAAAGCCAACGGGGCTCGAGATAAATTAGACCGAGCAATGAAAAAAGCAAAGAAGAATGGCAGTGTTGTTCCGGTTGGTAACGCAAATGCTGCTGTAGCTAACCCCGTAGCACGTGCAGCGATGTTAGAGCCTTATGAGGCAGAGTTAATAGATTTTTGCAAAGAAAATTCTGATTATTTAAAACCCGAAAATTATCCTGTAGAAGAGCGGTCATTGTTAATGTTAAACTTTTTAAATGAAGCACAATGGCAGGAGGAAGATCCTGAAAAATTCTTGAAAGACATTTTAGTGAATGGCCTTCGACGTCAAGATCCCAAAATTCTAACCGACAAGCCTCGTGCCAAATTAAGGGATATCCTTGGTGAAGATGTTATGGAATTATTTAAAAGGGTAAAAGCAGAGGCTGAGAAAAAAGCACGCGAAGCAGCAGAGAGAGAAGCTGCTGAAAAAGCGGCGAAACAACAAGAAAGCGGCGCTTCAAGCACAGCGACCGCACGTGCTGAGGCTGGAGGAAGTGGTCATTCTGATGCCAAGTATGAAGAAATAACAAGAGAAAAAGAGGCTGCAAAAAAAGAGGCTACGGAGCTGAAAGTACTCAAAGAGGCAGCAGAGAGAGATGCTGAAATCGCAAAAGAGGCTTTGAAGAAATTAGAACAAGATTCATTGAGTAAGCCTAGTTCTCCGGGCATAGATCTTGCGAGAGCAAAGGAAGAGCGAAACAAGAGATATAAATGAACGCTACAAAAATGTAAATGTTAGAGGGGTGGATATAGGATTTATTTTAAAACCCCTATTTTTACGATAAAAAACATGTTGCCTGGCGATAGATATTTTGGCTAAAATAAATTTTATTTTAGCTTTTAGCCAACATTTTTTAGGGGTTACATATATGGGATCGAGTGCATCTGAGGTCATCAATAACTCAAGTAAAGATGGTAAGGAGCCTGAGTCGATTCAGCAGGTTAGACCATTAACTTTAGGCGAAGAGATGACTCACATGAAAGAAGAAACAGCAAATATAAGAGCTGCAAATGCGGTCATGTTGAGCGAAGTGTTGAAAACTTTAACGGAAACAGCAGCAAACAGAGAAAAAATAAAGAAAATAGAAGAAGAGATTAGTTTAGCGAGAGAGCAAGAAAGATTACAGATGCAGGAGCTCCTTCAATTTCAAGGGTATGTTAGAACTGCGGCAGGAGAATGGGTTGTGCCTGTAGTGCAAGAAACTGCAGAAAATGAGACTATAGAGCCAGATGCAGAAGTGATGTCAGACGATGACGGATATCACAGTGATAGTGGGAGCTTTCGGCCTATAGGTAGCCAGTAATTAAAGTAAAGAAGACGCTCGATCACGCATCCATTGTTCTGCTAGGGCATTAATCTCTGTCGCTGTTTTACCTTTTGATTCAATTAGTGGTCCAATCACCACCTCAATCGTTCCAGGCTTCTTAATCCAAAAGCCTCTTGGCCAAAACAATCCGGCATTGTGCGCCATGCAAAGGACTGGATAGCCTGTGGCCTCTGCCAAGGCCGCCCCGCCTCGAGAATAACGATGCTTCACGCCCGGTGCCACACGAGTCCCTTCTGGGAAGATAATCACTCGTCGATTATCCTTTAAACGTTGCGCTCCTTGCTCAATCAGCTGTTTGACGGAATTTATGTTTCTCCTATCGATAGCAATAGGCTTTAAAAGCGCTAAGCCCCAGCCGAAAAAGGGGATTTTTAATAATTCTTTCTTTAAAACCCAGGCTTGATTCGGAAACAACACTTGCATGAAAATAGTTTCCCACATCGATTGATGATTACAAAAGACAATACAGTTTTGTTTAGGAATGTTTTCAGGGTTTCGAACAGTGTATTTTAAGCCGCAAGTGAGTTTGGCCCAAGCAATAAAAAAATAAGACCAGCGAGTGATGATAAAATAACGAAGGCGAAAGGGTAAAACAAAAGCGATTGTTGCGAGTAACGCAAAAAAGATAGTGGTTGGAATAAGCCCTAAGTAAAATAAAAAATTACGGAAGATCATGCTTTAACTCTGATAAATAATTTTTTTTAGTAATCACTTTCCCTCCCTCAGTTTGAATGGGAAGGGGGGTGGCAATTTGCCCCCACCCTTTGCTTAGTTCAGGGTCTCTACGGCGCATGTCTTTAAGGTAGCCAGTAGGTTGGCTTGATTCGCTCAATACAGCGATGACATCAAGAATCACAAAGTACCATTCATGACGATGAAAGGTGCGACGAATCTCATGGTTATTAAAGACGGTAATATGATTGGCTTCGTTTTTTTTCATTTTTCTCACTTCTTTCATCAATTAATCCTAGCATAAGGGACTGTATGAAGAAAACAATCCTATATTTATGCTTTGATCAAAAAATGAAAATTAACAAAGAATCATCGGGTTTCTCTCGCTAGCAAAGCGAATATTGCTTCGCTCAAGTTTGGATAAATAGGCGTTTCTAAAAACGAATCGGATAATTTTTGCTGAGTTTTTTCACCATTCCCCGTTAACACTAAAATAGGCGAACATCCAGCCGCTTTAGCGGCTTCTAAATCGCGTAGCGAATCGCCAATGGCCAAAATAGTTTGAAAAGATTCGGTAAGATGAAAGTGATCAAAAATTTGTTGAAATAACCCAGGCTTTGGTTTGCGGCAAAGGCAATGGTCTTCTGGTGCATGGGGGCAAAATAAAATGGCATCGATATGCCCTGCGACTAACGCTAACTCTCGGTGCATTTTCTGGTGAATGTTTTCCAGCATTTCAAGCGTATAATATCCGCGGCCAATCACGGATTGATTGGTGGCCACAGCCACTTTAAAACCAGCGTTATTTAAAGCCGCAATCGCCTCCAAACTCCCAGGAATTGGGATCCACTCATCCGGAGACTTAATATAATCGGGAGAGTCTTGGTTAATGACGCCGTCTCTGTCTAAAATAATAAGCTTTTGCATAGTTATCAGCGATCAGTCATAAAGTTGTTATAAACCCGAGATATCGGCAATATCTAAAAACAAAACGCGTAATTGCTGTAATAAGTTTAAACGATTTTGACGAATTTTTTCGTCTTCGACCATCACCATGACTTCCAGAAAAAATTGATCAATAGGCTCTCTGAGAGAGGCAAGGCTAACTAAAGCCTCGGCATAATTTTTTGAGGTTAAGAGTGGCGTGATAGCTGCTTTTTTTTGTGCTAGGGCTAAAGCTAGCGCTTTTTCACTCGCTTCTTGCAAGAGAGATTGATCGAGCGGCGTATTATTAGCCATATAATGGTTTTTTGTTAAGATATTTTGTACGCGCTTATTGGCAGCAGCTAAACTTGTCGCGACTTCAAGTCGGGCAAAATGATTAACGGCATCAATGCGTTGATGAAAATCGAAAGGATTAGTTAATTGCTTGGCAAAAACGGCTTCAAATGTTTTTGCAGAAATATTTTGATCGAGATACCACGTGCGCAAGCGATCAAAACAAAAGCTTAATACTTCTGGGACAACAGTCGTAGAAGATTTAGCCAGTAGCGATGCGTAATTAAAATAAGCCTTTTCTAATAAGGTTTGCAAGTCGATATCGATTTCTTTTTCGATTAAAATACGCAGTAATCCTAAGGCTTGGCGTCTTAACCCAAAGGGATCTTTGTCGCCCGTGGGTTTAGCACCAGTCGCAAATAAACCCACTAAGGTATCTAATCTATCGGCGAGGGAAACGGCAATGGCTTCCAAAGTGTTAGGCAATGAATCGTCCGCAAAGCGAGGGTGATAATGCGTTTCAATGGCTTTAGCGACGCACTCTCTAGTTTCAATATTATCACTGATGCTGTTATCGAGTTGCGCGTAATAATAACCCATCGTCCCTTGTAATTCTGGAAATTCGCCCACCATTTGAGTTAATAGATCGGACTTACACAGAAGCCCTGCTGTTTTAGCAGCCTCCACATTGGCCCGGATAACGGTTGCAATATCACTGGCAAGAATGGCAACTCTCTCTGTCTTATCCCACAGCGTACCTAGATTCTTCTGGTAACGAACCTGTTTTAAGTCTTCTCTTCGGGCGACCAATGAAATAGCTTTATCTACCCGATAATAAAAGGCAGCATCGGCAAGGCGCGCTTCTATCACGGACGCATTGCCGCGAATAACCTCGAGAGGATCTTTACTTTGAATATTACAGGTGATTAAAAAAAGCGGCAGGAGTTGTTGGTGTCTATCCATGACGGCAAAACACCGTTGATGCACTTCCATCGCTGTAATAAGCGCCTCTTTTGGGATCTCAAGATAATCAGGGTTAAAAGATCCTAATAACACTTGCGGATATTCAACTAGGCCTGTTACTTCGTCTAATAGATCCTTATTTAAGACAGGAACAAAATCGTGTGCCTCTGCTAAGGTTTTTATACCTGCCAGGATTTGTGCTTGGCGTTTAGTAAAATCAGGGATGACAAAGGCTTTTTCTAACACAGCTTCATAGGCTGCGGGGTTAGGAATCGTGATCGAATCTGGGTGATGAAAACGGTGTCCCCGAGTACAATTGCTGGAAGTGATGCCAAATAATGTGGCTGTAATCGGCTCCTCACCCCATAAAATAACTATCCATTGAATGGGTCGGGTAAAAGTATAATCGGTATTACCCCAGCGCATTTTACGGCCAAAGGGGAGTTGATTCAGCGCTTTTTCGATGAGGGTTGAGATTAAGGTTTCGGTGCATTGGCCGGGTTGTAATTGTTGATAGCAAAGCCAGGCGCCCTTTCCTTCCTCGTGAATCTCAAGCTTTTCAAAAGCGACTCGGCAGGATTCTGCAAAACCTAAAGCCGCTTTGGTCGGGTGGCCGTTCTCATCAAAAACCGCTGTTTTAGCGGGACCTTTTTTTAAAAGCAGGCTATCTGGTTGTCGTGTCTCAAGATCTAAAATACGCGCGGCGATTCTTCTGGGGCTAATAAAACCTTCAATGCTTTTAAAGGCAAGCTTCTCGAGCTTTAATTCTTTCGTGAGTGTTTCAAGAAAGACCGCAAGGCATTTTTTTAAATGCTTTGGTGGTAGCTCTTCTACGCCAATTTCGAGTAAGAGATTTTTAGTTTCTATTGGTTTTTTCATGATTTTAACATCGGAAATTGGAGTGATTCACGTGCTTGGTAATAAACTTTCGCGACTTCTATCGCAAGCGTTCGGATGCGAAGAATAAAGCGTTGCCGTTCGGAGACAGAAATCGCCCGGCGCGCATCGAGTAAATTAAAAGTATGAGACATTTTTAACACCAGTTCGTAAGCTGGTAAGGGTAGCGTTGCCGTAATCAATCCTTGCACTTCTGTTTCTAATTGATCAAATTGGGTAAAAAGATTTTCAACGTGGGCTTTTTCGAAATTGTAGGTAGACATTTCTTTTTCATATTGTCTAAAAATATCGCCATAGGTAATAGTGCCAAGCGGCCCTTCAGTCCAAACAAGATCTTGAGTATGCGCAACATTTTGTACCACCATGGCTAATCGTTCGATACCATAGGCGATCTCTCCGGTCACCGGTTTACACTCTAATCCCCCCACTTGCTGAAAATAGGTAAACTGAGTAACCTCCATGCCGTTTAGCCAGACTTCCCAGCCTAAACCCCAGGCCCCCAAAGTGGGCGACTCCCAATTATCTTCGACGAACCGAATATCATGTAATAAAGGATCAATGCCAATGATTCGTAGAGATTCCAAATAGAGTTCTTGAATGTTGAGAGGAGAGGGTTTTAAGATGACTTGATATTGAAAAAAGTGCTGTCCACGATTGGGATGTTCGCCATAACGACCATCGGCAGGGCGTCTAGAAGATTGCACGTGTGCTGCATTCCAGGGCTCGGGTCCAATAGCTCTTAGAAACGTTTCTGGGTGAAAAGTCCCAGCGCCGACTTCCATATCATAAGGTTGTAAGATCACACAGCCCTGTTTGTCCCAAAAATCTTGTAACGCATTAATCAAGCCTTGAAAGGTTTTTAAATTATATGACATTTTACTAACTGCGTCTCTTTTTCGGAAAATGATTTAAATTTAAATTAAATATAGGTGATTCGATAGATTATCAAAACTTGAGGGGATGGGCAATGCAGGGTGATTTGACTGAGGGGCTCGGTTGAGTAGATTTTCGCTATTCAAACGAACCCCTATTCCAGCAGCTTAACGCTCGATAGAAACGTTAGATTTAACTTCTGTTACACCTTTAACACTCTTGGCCAAGTCTTCTGCATTTTTGGCTTGTACACTGTTGTTGGCTTTACCTGTTAAGTAAACAACACCGTCTTTTGTTTCGACATGTATTGTTATTACGGGAACAGTTTTATTCCCAAAAAGTTTTTCTCTGAGGTAAGTGCCCTTTATTTTTGCAGTAATAGCCGCATCAGTGAGTGGTTGGCTTCCCTCATCAACAGTGAGCATTGAGGCATCAACATCTTTCACGCCAGAGGTGGAGGCGGCGAGCTCGATAGCCGTACTGGCTTCAGAGTCTGTTTTAATAGCTCCGCTTAATTCTACGATGCCATTATTGGTTACGACATGAATATCAAGCCCAGAGACCATTTTGTCGGCTAAAAGCTTGGATTTCACCTGGGTTGTAATCGTTGCATCATCTAAGACATTTTCTGGTTTTGAACCAGCAAACGCAAACGAACTGATGGTGAGCAGCACAGTTAACAAATAAGCACATGTTTTGTTGATTTTCATTTCATTTTCTCCTGTTTCATTTAATGACTATTAATAAAAATTTTAAAAAAATCTAAGAACTCACGTGCTAGGACGCTTTTTTTTGGGAGCCGTTGAAAGTTTTTTGCTAACAGCTGTGCGCAATTTGTTTCTCATGCTAGCTTGTTTCTTTGTCTGGCTTGTTTGCAGTTTACGCAACTCCTTTTCCAAATAAGCCAGTGTTTTTTCACCTTTTTTTAGCCCTTCATTAATCAGGGTTTTAATTTCAGCCTTGACAGTGCGAGACATGCCTTTAACTTTTTTTGAAACCCTGTTTAATGTGCCTGTTTTTTTAGAACGATTGTCCTGTTTAAGATTACTCATGATAAACTCCTTTTTAACAAGTGTTATTTACTGGTTCTGGTGGATTCCTCTTCGATGTAAACTTCATCGACAATTTTCCCACCGCGCTGAATACATTCTTCACTTGTTGCAGCGTCGATTTTTTTTCCTCTACGGCCGATACAATTTATCTTTTCGTAAATGCTTTGTTTTTCGACAGTGACTTTGCCACTGGGTGCGCGGTATCGTTGCGTAGATTCAGTTTCTACCCAATTTTTACCGGTTGTTGTCACGTCATGGGTGGTTACTCTTTCCGGTGCTTCACAGCCTGCAAGCAACCCAATTGCTATTACCGTGCTTAAAACTAAAGCAACTCGACCGACCTGGTGGTTATTCATCATGTATCTCCCTATAAACAATAAGCATTAAGCTCTTCTAGTTTTTAGGGTGAACCTGTTTGGATAGAACTGTCAATAGGGGAAACCCTAGTTTTATTTTTTGCAAAGTGCTAATTAATACCGCCAATAACGTGGAGATAACAGTAATAGAATGGTAAAGAGTTCTAAACGCCCAGCGAGCATGGAGAGACAAATCACCATTTTACAGGGCGTATTAAAATCTTGAAAATAATCGGGAGAAGCGGCAAAGCGCAAGCCAGTATTAGAAATGCTGGCTGCGATGGCAGAAAAAGCTGAGAGATAATCAGCACCAAGGCCAAGTAACACCAGAAACAGCACAATAAAAGTGACGACAAACAGACAGAAAAAACCTAGGATGGCTTCTAGGGTGCGATCATGTAATCGGCTTAATCCCAGTTTAATGACGTAATGTCCATTAGGATGGATCAATCGATTGATTTCTCGGGTCCCTTGTTTTCTTAAGATCAACAAGCGGATCATTTTAATGCCGCCCGCTGTTGAACCTGCGCAGCCACCAATCATCGCTAAAAATATCAGCAAGAATGGCGTGAAGGTTGGCCAGTGATAAAATTCAGGTCCAGTCGTATAAACGCCGGTAAACCCAGTAGTTGTTAAAAAACTAGCCGTATGAAATAAGCTTTGCAAGAGATCTGTGCCAGCATGAGAGAAGGTTTGATAATACAACAAGGTTGCACTTAATAGTAAAAATGCCCAAAAAAGAATCGTTAAAAAAGTCTTAGTCTCGGAATCTTGCCAATAATAATAAAGGCTCTTACGACGCAGCGCTGCAAAATGTAATGAGAAGTTAATGCCGCCTGCTACCATGAAGAACACGCAAATGAGTTCTAGTAGTGAGCTTTGAAAATAAGCAAAGTTATGATCGTGAGTTCCAAATCCGCCGGTCGAAATGGTGCTAAAACTGTAGCAAATTGCATCAAAAAATGTCATTCCACCTGCCCAATAAGCGCCAGCACAGAGTACGACTAACCCCACATAAATAAACCATAATGTTTTAGCAGTCTGGGTAATTCTTGGGGTTAATTTGTCTTCTTTAAAGGGGCTCGCCATCTCGGCTCGAAAAAGTTGCATCCCGCCAATCCCCAAGATAGGGAGGATCGCAATACTTAAGACGATAACACCGCCCCCCCCAATAAATTGGAGCTGTTGGCGGTAGTATAAAATTGAACGTGGAATAGTGTCTAAATGATTAAAGACAGTAGCACCCGTGGTGGTTAATCCAGAGATCGTTTCAAATAAGGCGTCGACGTAAGACAATTCGGGGTTTAGCATCAGGAAAAAAGGAAAGGCGCCAGTTAACGATAAGGCTACCCAGAGCAGTGTCACAATTAAAAAGGCCTCTCTAGCCTGCATTTCTTGATGAATTTTTCTAAAAGGAAACCAAAAGGCGATCCCTAAACACAGGGTCACAATAGTTGCCAACATAAATTCAAAAACAGTGTTTTCGTCATACCACCAGGCCACTAAAATAGGGGGTAGCATGGTCGCGCTAAAAGGCATGAGCAGTAGACCCAGGATCCGAAATGCGTTGACGAGATAATTAAAGTTCATAAAAACTCGCTAGACAAAAAGCGGGGTTTCCTCTTGAAAAAAGCGTTCTACTTGACGAATTTTTCGTTTATCCGTGAGGAGCACGATCAGTTTATCATGCACTTCAATCAGTGGATTATGATGACCCATTAATACCTTATTACCGCGGATAATGGCGATAATGCGGGCTTCCCTTGGCAACGGAATCGCTTTAATGTGTTGACCAATAATTTTAGAATGATTTTTATTCCCGTCGATGATCACTTCGATGGCCTCTGCAGTGCCGCGGCGTAGCGAATGCACATTCGCAATATGGCCACGTCTGACATGGGTTAAGAGGCTGCCAATGGTGACTTGTTGCGGAGAAATCGTAATATCAATATCGCCGTCTTCGACCAGATCAAGATAAGAGGGACGACTAACCAGCGCCATGACTTTTTTAGCGCCGAGGCGTTTGGCCAATAACGCAGATAAAATATTGGTTTCATCATGGTTAGTGACTGCGCAAAAAACGTCGGTATTTTCGATGTTTTCGCTTTGTAATAATTCTTTATCGGCAGCATCACCTTGTAGTACCACCGTGGTGGTTAAATGGGTTGCTAAAATTTCTACGCGTGCAGCACTTTGTTCAATCAGCTTCACTTGAAAATCTTTTTCTAAAGCGCTTGCCAAGCGTGTGCCAATATTACCGCCGCCGGCAATAAAAACACGTTTATTAGAAGACGTCAGGGGAATAAACATGCTCATGACTTGAGAAATATGCGCATGTTCGCTTAAGAAAAAGACTTCGTCATTGGCTTCTATGACGGTATTGTTTGTGGGAATAATCGGCATTCCTTGGCGAAAAATAGCGGCGATTTCAGCATCGTTATTAGCGAGATAAGTGGGTAATGATTTAATGGTGCGTCCCACCAGAGGCCCCCCGGCTTCTTTTGCTTTGATGGCAACCAGTTGGAGCTTTTGATCCGAAAAATCTAGGACCTGCAGTGCATCAGGATATTCAATTAAGCGGCTGATATAATTGCTAATTACCTGTTCAGGACTTATTAAAACATCGATCGGAAAAGCAGAGGCGCCAAATAATTCTTCGTGCGCCAAATATTGTAGTGATCGAATACGGGCGATTTTAGTGGGCACTTGAAAAAGCGTGAAAGCAACTTGGCAGGCAACTAGATTCGTTTCATCATTGGAGGTAACCGCAATCAGCATATCAGCATCTTCAGCACCACCTCGACGTAAGGTGGCCGGATACGCGCCATTGCCGGTAATGGTTAAGATATCCATGCGTTCTTGTAGCGCGCGAAGGCGATTTCCATCGACATCAATGATGGTGATATCGTTATGTTCGGTCGCCAGATGTTCGGCGAGCGCGGTTCCGACTTGACCGGCCCCTAAGATAATGATTTTCATCGATTGTTTCCAAGCTTATTGTATAGTAAATGCTATTTTTTAAGGTTTGTCTAGCATTCACTTATTTTCTTTTGCAGACAAGCGTAGTAAAAACCATCTAGGTTATTTTTTCCAGGCAAAATTTGGATCCCGATGTTTTGTTGGATCCCATCAGGTAACGCAAAGGGAGTAACCAAGGCATTAGTGTGTTCGTTTAAGAAATTCTCTAGCACGTGCACATTTTCGATGGGGATAATAGAACAAGTCGCGTACAATAAATAACCGCCAGGCTTTAACAAAGGCCATAAAGCTTTTAATAATAAGCTTTGCTGTACAAAAAGCTTTGCTGGATCGTCTGCGTGTCGACAATATTTGATGTCCGGATGTCTTCTAATGACGCCCGTCGCCGAGCAAGGTGCGTCTAATAAAATCCGATCGAAAGGCGTTTTATCCCACCAGGTGTCAGGTTCGGCGGCATTAGCGGTAATAACGGTTGCGACAAGCGCCATTCGGGCTAGATTTTCTTGGATAAGCTTAGTACGCGCGGGACTGATATCGATAGCGACCACTTCTTTTAAAAGGGGCTCTTTTTCTAAGAGATGTAAAGTTTTTCCGCCAGGGGCAGCGCAGGCATCCAAGACGCGGAGATGAGGGGATAAATGCAGTAACTCGGCTGCATATTGTGCAGCGCCATCTTGCACTGAAAATAAACCTTCTTTAAAGCCTGGAATATTCGTTATTTCTGTGGCGACTTCTAACACAACGCCTGCAGCAGTATTTGCAAGAGCAGTCGCTAAAATGTCCGCTGCTTGTAGTGTTTCTAAAAATTTCTCTCGGGTTATTTTTTGAAGATTCACTCTTAAACTAAAAGGCGGGGCTGCATTATTCGCTGTTAAAATAGTTTGCCACTCTGTAGGCCAGGCAGTTTTAATGGTTTCGATGAACCAAGCGGGATGGGCGTAATAAGCTTCTTCGTTGGTAGGCAGAGTTTGTTGCAATAGATCTTTTTTTCGCTGAAAATTCCGCAAAACAGCATTCACTAAACCCGTCGCCCAAGGTCTTTCCAAAACGCGCGCGGCTTCCACAGTGGCAGATAAGGCAGCATGTGCTGGGACACGCAGATACATTAATTGATATAAGCCTACCAGGATTAAATCATATAAAATAAAATCTTTGTCTTTTAGAGGCTTCTCTAGTAGTTTATCGGCTAGAAAAGCTAATGTTGGATAAAAACGAAGAGTGCCATAGACCATGGCTTGCAAGAAAGCAGCATCTTGAGGCTGAGTGCATTTCTTTTTAAAATCAGGTAAGACTTGTGTTAAAGATCGCCCGTTGCGGACCACTTCATGCACGGCTTCGGCTGCCAAAGCTCGTGTGTTGACTGGATGTTTAGCAGAATTTTTGCTCACGTGAGTGCCTTAGGGTTAATATAGGGGTTATTGTGACAGATAGGAGTATTCAGTGCTACAGCCATTAGCCATTTCGACTTGGGATCAGGCCTTTTCGGCAGACGAAGCCATTTTGCAGATGACAGCCATTGAAAATGGGGAGATCCTCTATTTACCGCAGTTATCGTTTGCGCTAGTGCCTGAAGAGCAATCATTGCTTTCACCGACACTGCTCGATGGGCATTCCAAAAACGTGAGTTTTAATCCGCTGACAGGGCGAGTGAAAGGCGCTAATAGCACGGTTGATGAAAAAATATTAATGCTATTCATGCAGCGATTTTTTGAGACAAGCCGGGTTTTTATTGAGGCATTACTCCCGCGCTATCGCGGCTTTTTATCGATGGGGCGCACAAGCTTTAGGCCAGCAGAAATTGCAGGCAGAACAACGTCTTCTTTAAAAGATGATACGCGCCTTCATGTCGATGCATTTTCTGCAACGCCTAACCAAGGAAATAGAATTTTAAGGATTTTTTGTAATATTAACCCGCATGGAGTGAGCCGTTTGTGGCAAACAGGCGAGCCTTTTCAAAAAGTGGTCGAGCAATTTATCCCGTTGTTGCGCCCACCGCTTTGGGGTAGCAGAAAGGCATTGGCGCTGTTAAAAATGACCAAATCTTATCGCACCCTGTACGATCATTATATGTTGCAGCTGCATGATACAATGAAAATGAATCGCACTTATCAAGACACTGTTCAAAAAAAATCACTGTCTTTTGCGGCGGGTTCTACGTGGGTGGTGATGACAGATAGTGTTTCTCATGCGGCGTTATCAGGACAATATGTATTAGAGCAAACTTTTTATTTACCTCCTGAAAGAATGTTAAATCCAGAAAAATCCCCGTTGTTTATTTTGGAACAGGCTTTGAATAAGCAGTTAATTTAGGATGATGAAAGGGGCTCTAATTAAAAGTGCCTGACACCGTTAAAATTTTACTAGAGTGCAAAACATCTTTGACTGGCAACCGCTTCTTCCCTGGTAATTGGATCTCTAATAATCTTAAAGTTCCCTCTCCTGTTGCTACTACCACAGACTCGGGTGTGATTTCGACAATCGTGCCGGGTTTTTCTGTCACTTGTTTTTCTAATGCTTCTGCAGTGAAAATGCGAATGGTTTGACCTGCTATTTCGGTAAAAGCAATAGGCCAGGGATTAAACCCGCGAATTTTTCGTTCTAAAACAAGTGCGCTTTCTTGCCAATTTATTTTCGCCTCAGCTTTGCTGATTTTAGCGGCATAGGTGGCTTGTGAGGTGTCTTGTTTTTGAGGATTTAATTCATTTTTTTCTAACAAATCTAGGGCGTTTAATAAGGCTGTTTTTCCCAATAAAGCTAATTTATCATGTAAGATTTTACTGGTGTCTTTTGGCTGAATAGCACAAGCATGATGCGACAACATATCACCGGTATCTAAGCCTTCATCCATTTGCATGATCGTAATACCGGTCGTTATATCTCCGGCTAAAATTGCGCGTTGAATGGGCGCTGCTCCTCGCCAACGCGGTAATAAAGAGCCATGAATATTCAGACAACCAAACTTCGGCATCTTTAAAATCACTTTCGGCAAAATAAGTCCATAAGCGACCACCACCATCACATCTGCTTGAAGGTTTTTAAAAATAAGTTGTTCGTCAGGGCTTTTAAAATTAAGCGGTTGATAAACAGGGATCCCATGTGCCAAAGCGCAAGCTTTGATAGGGCTTTGTTGCATCGTTTGTCCTCTGCCAGCGGGCCTATCAGGCTGGGTATAAACTGCGACAACAGTCTGTTTTGAGTCGATGAGCCCTTGTAAGGTAGGAAGAGAAAATTCGGGCGTGCCTGCGAAAACAATTCGCAAACTCACAAGGTTCTCTGGCGATATTTAGCGAGTTTTTTTCTTAATAATTCCTGTTTTAAGGGCGATAACAAATCGTAGTAAGTAATGCCTTGTAAATGATCGTATTCATGTTGAATACAGGTTGCGAGTAAATCGGTTGCGCTTAAGGCTTGTGGTTTACCAAACCTATCTAAAAATTCGACATCAATTTCACTGGCCCGCGTGATTTTGGTGTAGACGCCTGGAAAAGACAGGCAGCCTTCTTCATGCGTTGCGGTACCACGTTTGTTAATGATCTTGGGGTTAATTAAACAGAGCGGTTCATTTTGTGCGTTCGAAATATCAATCACCACAATCTGCTGCTGGATATTCACTTGAATAGCGGCTAATCCTACGCCGTAGGATTCATAGAGTGTTTCAAACAGATTGTCGACACAGGTTTGTAGTGCGGCATCGAACACCTCGACTGGGGAAGCTTTTAGATTTAAGCGTTTATCAGGAAACTGTAAAATACCAAGCAAAGCCATTCTCAGCCCTCTAAGTTAATTTTAAAACTAAATTATAGCATCTTAAAGCTCACTATACTCTAATACGAGCTAGGGTAAAACGTCAGGAAATACAGGATGTTCAGAAAAATGTTGGGATATACAGGATTAGCATTGCTTTGCTATGGCCATGGCTTGAGTGCTGCCACAGTGGCCCCTAATCAACCTGAAAAAACCGTTAAATTATCACCCCGCATTCGGGTAGAGCCTGTTAAAAACCAAGAAAATATTTTAACAGACGATCTACGGTTACGATTAACCGCCAGTTTGGTTTTGGATACTGCCAAGCAGTTTAATAGCGCACCCTACATCCTGGCAGAAAGTGAAGGGCAAATCCAGGGAGGAAAAGATGCCACGATATTCGTGAGGGGCCTAAATCAAACAGAAGAGCTTGTGCATAGCATTTACGGGGTGGGAAAGGAGTATAAACACCCAGTGACGGGTGAAGTCTTGGGATATGAAACTATTCCGGTAGGGAAGGCCACGCTCACGAAAGCAGGCGATCCAGCAGAATTACGAGTCACAGAAGCGCTAAAGCCTGTTGAAATTGGCTTTAGGATTTTTCCAGCGTATGCCTTAAACCTGCCGACAAAACTCCGCTTTATACCGGCTGAAAAAGGCGTTGGAGAAGGGTATATTTTATCGGTACACAATGGCCTTGAGCAAATTGGCAAAGATGATACGGTGTTGATTAGCTTAGGCCAGCGAGATGGGATCGAGGAAGGGAATTATTTAGAGATTTATCAGATAGGCGAAATGGTCGCCGATAAAAATGCTAAAAGCTGGCGCCGTAAGATGATTTCATTGCCCGATAAGCGTATGGGAAGACTGTTGGTCTACCAGGTTTATGAAAAGATGAGTGTGGCTATTGTGATAGAAGCAACCGGCATTATTCACGTGTTGGACAAATTAAAAAGCCCTTAAAATGGTGGAGCAGAAAATAGTGGAGTATTCGGAAGACCAATGGCGGTTTTTGTTGGCCTTGTTGCGTATTCCAGGCGTTGGCCCCGTTAAGTTATCAGCTATTCTCGAGCAGTGTAGCGATCTTTCTACGCTCTTCGACGCAAAAAACCACTGTCAGGTGATGCCAGGCACAGCCGATTGGCGGGCTGTCGACAAAGATTTAAAGTGGGGACAAAATCCGGATTGCACCATTCTCAGCTTTAAAAATGTCTTGTACCCACGTTTATTAAAAGAAATTTCAAATGCCCCGCCCGTTCTCTTTGTGCGAGGGAATATCAAGTTGCTGGAAAGATTGCAAATCGCAATGGTGGGCAGCCGTAATCCAACCTCGGCAGGTGCTGAAACAGCCATGCAATTTGCGGAGTATTTTTCGAAAGTTGGATTTACCATTACCAGTGGTTTGGCGGTTGGTATCGATGCTGCTGCTCATCAAGGCGCTCTGCTAGGCAATGGCAGTACGATTGCGGTTGTCGCGCATGGTTTAGACAGCGTGTATCCAGCTGTCCATCGAGATTTGACGACGCAGATCATCGAGGGTGGTGGAGCCTTGGTGTCAGAATTTCCCATTGGGGTTGGGGCATTGGCAGGGCATTTTCCAAGACGAAACCGTATCATCAGTGGATTAAGTGTTGGCACATTAGTGGTAGAAGCTGCTCTCAATAGTGGATCGTTAATTACAGCGAAGCAGGCGTTAGAACAAGGCCGGGAGGTATTTGCAATTCCAGGATCTATCCACAGCCCTTTGGCGAAGGGATGTCATGGCTTAATTCGTCAGGGAGCCAAGCTGGTTGAGACAGCTAAAGATGTTTTAGAAGAGTTAGATAGTTTAATGAAATATGTGATGCAGCCAGAGCGTACCGTGTCTAAAGACGCTAAAACGTCGGTGGCACTAGGGGCGCCCTACGAAACGCTCCTAAGAGAAGTCGGCTATGAGTGTACTCCGCTCGATCTGGTTGTGCTAAGAAGTGGATTGACGGCTCAAAAAGTTTCTTCCATGCTGTTAGAGTTGGAATTACAGGGACAGGTCGTCTCTGTGCCGGGCGGGTATGCTCGGGCCTTAACTTAAATTGAGTGATGAAGTGAATGAGCAAGAATTTAGTCATTGTAGAGTCTCCTGCTAAAGCGAAAACTCTAAAAAAGAATTTAGTTATTGTAGAGTCTCCCGCTAAAGCGAAAACCCTAAAAAAGTATTTGGGGAAAAATTTTGAGATTTTAGCCTCCTATGGGCATGTGCGTGATTTAGTGCCTAAAAAAGGGGCGGTCGATACTGAACACCATTTTGCGATGAAGTATCAGTTGATTGATAAGAACTCAAAGCATGTCGACACCATTTGTGCCCAATTAAAACAAGCAGATGCTTTATATCTCGCAACCGATCCAGATCGCGAAGGCGAAGCTATTTCTTGGCATTTATATGAAATTGTCAAAGAGAGAAAAATCTTAAAAGACAAACCGGTACATCGGGTTGTTTTCCATGAAATTACGAAATCAGCTGTGCAAGCGGCTATTCAATCGCCTCGAACATTATCGATGGAATTAGTCAATGCGCAGCAGGCGCGGCGCGCACTCGATTATTTGGTTGGCTTTAATTTATCGCCTTTATTATGGAAAAAAATCAGAAGAGGCCTTTCGGCTGGAAGAGTACAAAGCCCTGCTTTACGGATGATTGCTGAAAGAGAAGATGAAATAGAAAAATTTAAAACACAAGAATACTGGACTGTCGAGGCCGATCTAAAGGCCCACAAACAAACATTCTCGGCACGCTTGATAGAATATCAGGGTAAAAAAGTCGAACAATTTACCATCATTGCAGAGCCGGATGCGAAAAATATTGAAGCGGTTTTACGACAAGCAGCCAACGGCAAATTCAAAGTCGAAAAGATTACGAAAAGCCAGCGAAAACGCAATCCAACAGCACCGTTTACGACCTCTACTTTACAACAGGAAGCTTCTCGAAAATTAGGATTTTCGACCCAGCGTACGATGCGTGTTGCACAGCAACTTTATGAAGGGATTGATGTGGGGCAAGGCGCATCGGGTTTAATTACTTATATGCGTACCGATTCGGTGAATTTGGCAGCCGAGGCCATTCAAGATATTAGAACTTTAATTGCTGAACGGTATGGCAAAGAAGCATTGCCGCCAACCGCCAAAACCTATAAAACGAAGTCTAAAAATGCACAGGAAGCACACGAGGCTATTCGGCCAACCGTGGTGGGTAATATTCCAGAAGAAATTAAAAATGCGCTATCACCCGATCAATACAAACTGTACAACCTCATTTGGAAGCGTACGGTTGCGTGTCAAATGGTGCACGCCACGATTGATGCAGTCGCGATTGATTTCTCTTGCGGCGATCAAGGTCGATTTAGATCGAATGGTTCGACCATTGCGTTTGCTGGATTTATGCAAGTGTATTTAGAAGGGGTGGATGACACTAATCAAGATGATGCTGATAAATTACTCCCTCCTTTGAAAGAAGGGGAATTGGTTGATTTAATGGTGCTGCACGCCGATCAACATTTTACGGAGCCACCGCCGCGTTATACTGAAGCTTCCCTGGTGAAAACTTTAGAAGAGCACGGCATTGGTCGTCCTTCTACCTATGCGTCGATTATTTCAACGCTGCAACAAAGAGCGTATGTTGTACTAGAAAGCCGTCGATTTATGCCAACAGATGTTGGTCGAATTGTGAATAAATTTTTAGTGCAATATTTCTTTCGCTACGTCGATTATGATTTCACCGCCATGCTAGAAGATGAGCTCGATGCAATTGCGCGCGGTGAAAAACAATGGGTGCCTCTGTTGGAAGAATTTTGGCAGCCGTTTATTCAACTCATTGCACAAACAGAAGAGTCTGTTAAACGCCAAGATGTGACTCACGAAGCGCTGGATGAAAAATGTCCTCAGTGCGATAAAGCCTTATCGATTCGATTAGGAAAACGTGGGCGATTTATTGGTTGCACCGGATACCCTGAATGTAATTATACCCGGGGATTATTAGAAGATAAGACAGCGGTTGTTTTAGAGCCTGAAATTGTGGAAGGGCGATTGTGTCCTAAATGTAATGGTGCTTTAGTCATCAAGCAAGGCCGTTACGGGAAGTTTATTGGGTGTCAGCAGTATCCCACTTGTAAACATATCGAATCTTTCGATAAACCAGAAGATACAGCGGTGACTTGCCCTGAATGTAAAAAAGGTAGCATGGTTAAGCGGAAATCTCGTTACGGCACATTTTTTTATTCTTGTAATCAATATCCTGATTGCAAATACGCGGTGAATAGTGCGCCCATTAATGAAGCTTGCCCGCAGTGTGAATGGCCTATTTTAATGCACAAAGTGACTAAACGACGTGGCAGTGAAAAGGTTTGTCCGCAGAAAACCTGTGACTTTGCCGAACCTTACGAGTCTGGTGAAGCCGAGAACAGTGCGGCGGGTGGATAAGCCAGATATTGCAAGTGTTCGGGCGTATCTGCAGGTATTGCAAGAAAAATGTTGCGCATTGTTAGCTGCAGAAGATGGCAAAGCCGCTTTTCAGATCGATGATTGGACGCGCGAAGGGGGCAGTGGCTCGACCCGTGTATTAATGCAAGGAAATGTCATCGAGCAGGCAGCGGTGAACTTTTCTGAAATTCAAGGCGATCATCTCCCCAGTGCTGCGAGCCTGCAACACCCTGATCTAGCGGGTGCGCGTTTTCAAGCGATGGGGGTATCGATTATTGTCCATCCTAAAAATCCGTATGTTCCTACTTCGCACGCAAATATTCGCTTTTTTATGGCCGAAAAGCCAAGCGGGGAAACCGTGTGGTGGTTTGGTGGCGGCTTTGATTTAACGCCCTTTTATCCGTTTGAAGAAGACTGTGTGTCTTGGCATAAAACAGCCGAAAAAGCGTGCGCACCCTTTGGAAATGAGGTTTATCCGCAATTCAAGCAATGGGCTGATCGCTATTTTTATCTGAAACATCGACAAGAATGCCGCGGCATTGGGGGACTCTTTTTTGATGATTTAAATCAATGGCCTTTTGAAACGTGTTTTCGATTTTTACAATCTGTTGGCGATCATTTTATGGCAGCCTATCAGCCAATTTTGAGCAAACGAAAAAATCTGCCGTATGGGGATCGTGAAAGACAATTTCAGTTGTATCGCCGTGGGCGATATGTCGAATTTAATCTGGTACATGATCGCGGTACTTTATTTGGATTGCAATCTGGCGGCAGGACAGAATCTATCCTAGCTTCCCTGCCACCTTTGGTGCGCTGGCAGTATCAATGGCAACCAGAAGCAGGCAGCGATGAAGCCAAATTAGCTGAATTTTTACAGCCCAGGGACTGGCTGAAAGGAGATCCCTCACTATACTGAAGATAAGCTATTCATAAAATATCGTGTAGTAAGGAGCCAGCAATGCAGAAAAAACAATGGATGTTCTTAGCCAGTCTTGCCGTAGCGGCCCCTTCTGTTTTTGCGCTTAATTGGATGGATACCACCGATATGCGTCCCTACGTTGGGGCGGATGCCGAAGTGCGCCGGATGGACTTTAAAGGCGGTTACGGGAACAATTTATTACAACATCATTCTCCACAAGGCAATATTTATGCTGGTTTAAAGCTGAATGATATCGTTGGGGTAGAGTTGGGGTTTGAAGCAACCACGACTCGGACCAGAACGGTTACCCTGACGACAGGCGATCTTCTGAGCGGAACGCCAGTTCCTGCTGTGATGTCACCTAGTGTCTTTAAAAGTAAAGCTAAAATCAAAGGCGGTCATGCCGATGTGGTCGGGTATTATTCTTTTTACGACACATCACCCGTGCAATTAATTGGATCGATTGGCGCTGCTGTTTTAAAAGCAACAGCCGAGCGTCGTACGATATCAACAGCTGCAGGTCCTGGCACTATAACCAGAAAACTAAGTCAGCATAAAACAGTGCTGCGTTTGGGAGGTGGGTTACAATACGCACTCAATGAGAACTGGTTCGCTCGCCTAAGCGTTGGTTGGGTTAACACAAGCAAAATGGTCGTTTATGCAAACGACGGTATCGTCAGCAGGGTCACGCCAGAGGTCAAACCTAAAAATAGTACTGTGTATGGCCTAGGCATGGGCTGGATCTTTTAATTAACAACCAAAGTCCAGCATTGCTTGTCTTGCTGCTGCTAATCTAACAGCTTCTCTTTGCGCTGCTTCTTGAGTCGCTCTGAATGCAGCTTCCTGTTGTTGCTTAAACTGAAAGGCTATATTTTCTTGTTCTCGAGCTAGCTGCAACTGTTGCGCTAGTTCTCTTTCAGCTGCTATACGTGCTGCTTGCTCTGCTTGCAAACGAGCTTTTTGTTCTTGCTGTTCTCGTAAATGAGCAGCTTCTTGTGCCTTTCGTTCCATTTGTAAACGAGCTTCTTGTTCTTCCTGTAAGCGACGTGCTTCTTGTTCTGCTTGCAAGCGAACAACTTCTAATTGTTGTAAACGGAGTGCTTCTTGCTGTTCCTGTAAACGAGCAGTTTCCAATTCTTGCAAACGACGTGCTTCTTGTTCTTCTAAATTGGGAACAGCCACTACCATTGGAGCTGCGAAAGATTCTTGTGTTGCGAACAGATTTCGCGCAACTTCAGGACGAGCAGGCGCTGAAGCAAGTAATGCGTTATCACGCTCTAATTGTGCAGCTCTCGTCTGAGCCTCTGTTAATACGGCGCTATGGGTAGGAGAACCTGGGCTGTCGTTACGGGGCCGTTTTCTCTCCAGTGCTTGAGGCGGTGTTGCTGGAGGAGTATGCGGAAGCCAGGTGGACAAATAATTTCCGGCTCGTTGAAACATGCCTAGCTGTGCAGGGGGCGTATAGGAAGGAAGATTATTAGAAACGACAGATAAGTAAGAAGCTGGGGCTAAGTGTTCGTCAGTATCGCCAACAGTCTCTAGCTCTACTTCTTCAAGACCAAACTCATCCTCATCGCTGCTGCTTTCTGCTGTTAACTCATAATCAAAGTTACCTTCTGCTATCAATCTCAGACAGAGATCCAGCCGTTTTACTTTATTGGTTGCATCAGGTTGTGTTTGCACCCAGCGCCTAAAAGAATCTTGTGTGTTCAGATTTGATGTTGTCCAGAGATCACCCAGATGGCGTAAAGTTTTTTCTTTGAATTCTTGGATAACGTTTTCCGCGGAGTTTAGTACCAACTTGCCAAAATCAGATTGTAACTTGCTGAGCTGAGCTGCATTCGCTGCAGCAATAGATGGGTTTGTTGCCATAATCCCTAATCTCCCTGTTTGTTATCAACTACCTTTAGGCTAACAAAACTAACCTTTGTTAGGCAAACAGATTATTAAAGAGAGTTAAGGCTCCCCTCATCCGGCGCTATGCGCCACCTTCTCCCACAACGGGAGAAGGTGGAAGACCATGTATCATGAATACTCTAAAATATTTAAGTTTGCTTTATAGCACCAATATATTTTAGGGAAATTTTAGGATGGTAGAGATTAATGTTGACAAGGCCCCTGTAGGAGAATAGGATTGCTGTTCTTAAAAAGTTCTTTAAAAAGATAAAAGCCAAGCAATTTGTGTGGGCACTGGTTAAACAGTGCGAGTGCTAGGGTCAAAGAGATAAGACGTAAAGTCTTGAAGAAATTCATTGAAGAGTTTGATCCTGGCTCAGATTGAACGCTGGCGGCATGCTTAACACATGCAAGTCGAACGGTAGCAGGCCCTTCGGGGTGCTGACGAGTGGCGGACGGGTGAGTAAAGCGTAGGAATCTAGCTCAATGATTGGGATAGCCTAGGGAAACTTAGGGTAATACCGGATAAGCTCGAGAGAGGAAAGCAGGGGACTGGTGAAAGGCCTTGCGCGTTGAGATGAGCCTACGTCGGATTAGCTTGTTGGTGGGGTAAAGGCCTACCAAGGCGATGATCCGTAGCTGGTCTGAGAGGACGACCAGCCACACTGGGACTGAGACACGGCCCAGACTCCTACGGGAGGCAGCAGTGGGGAATATTGGACAATGGGCGCAAGCCTGATCCAGCAATGCCGCGTGTGTGAAGAAGGCCTGCGGGTCGTAAAGCACTTTCGGTGGGGAGAAAGAGGCTGAGGATAATACCCTTAGCGGATGATGTTACCCACAGAAGAAGCACCGGCTAACTCTGTGCCAGCAGCCGCGGTAATACAGAGGGTGCAAGCGTTAATCGGAATTACTGGGCGTAAAGGGTGCGTAGGTGGTTATTTAAGTGAGGTGTGAAATTCCTGGGCTCAACCTGGGGACTGCGCCTTATACTGGGTGACTAGAGTCTTGTAGAGGGAAGTGGAATTTCCGGTGTAGCGGTGAAATGCGTAGATATCGGAAGGAACATCAGTGGCGAAGGCGACTTCCTGGACAAAGACTGACACTGAGGCACGAAAGCATGGGGAGCAAACAGGATTAGATACCCTGGTAGTCCATGCCGTAAACGATGAAGACTGGCTGTTGGGAGCCTAAGGGCTTTTAGTAGCGAAGCTAACGCGCTAAGTCTTCCGCCTGGGGAGTACGGCCGCAAGGCTAAAACTCAAAGGAATTGACGGGGGCCCGCACAAGCGGTGGAGCATGTGGTTTAATTCGACGCAACGCGAAGAACCTTACCTACCCTTGACATCCTCGGAACCTGCTAGAGATAGCGGGGTGCCTTCGGGAACCGAGAGACAGGTGCTGCATGGCTGTCGTCAGCTCGTGTCGTGAGATGTTGGGTTAAGTCCCGTAACGAGCGCAACCCCTATCCTTAGTTGCCAACAGGTAAAGCTGGGAACTCTAAGGAGACTGCCGGTGACAAGCCGGAGGAAGGTGGGGATGACGTCAAGTCCTCATGGCCCTTACGGGTAGGGCTACACACGTGCTACAATGGACGGTACAACGGGAAGCGAAACCGCGAGGTGGAGCGAATCTTATTAAAGCCGTTCGTAGTCCGGATTGGAGTCTGCAACTCGACTCCATGAAGTTGGAATCGCTAGTAATCGTGGATCAGAACGCCGCGGTGAATACGTTCCCGGGCCTTGTACACACCGCCCGTCACACCATGGGAGTGGGTTGCACCAGAAGTAGGTAGGTTAACCGCAAGGAGGCCGCTTACCACGGTGTGGTTCATGACTGGGGTGAAGTCGTAACAAGGTAGCCGTAGGGGAACCTGCGGCTGGATCACCTCCTTACAAAAAGAGCCCTAGGCTCGCATTGTCAGTGTTCACACAAATTGCTTAATAACGGATACATGGGTCTGTAGCTCAGGTGGTTAGAGCGCACCCCTGATAAGGGTGAGGTCGGTGGTTCGAGTCCACCCAGACCCACCAGAAACGAATAGGGGGTCATAGCTCAGCTGGGAGAGCGCCTGCCTTGCACGCAGGAGGTCGTCGGTTCAATCCCGACTGGCTCCACCCGAGTTTCAGACGACGTAAGGCTTTTAGAGTTCTTTAAAAATTGAGAGGGTACAAAGCATAAATAGGCGAAAGAAACCATTTGAGATTATATGGTCAAGTAGAGAAGCGCAAACGGTGGATGCCTTGGCGGTAAGAGGCGATGAAGGACGTAGTAGTCTGCGAAAAGCTTCGGGGAGCTGACAACGAGCGATGAACCGGAGATGTCCGAATGGGGAAACCCTTCCTTTTTAAAGGAAATCGCTATCTGAATACATAGGATAGCGAAGCGAACCCAGGGAACTGAAACATCTAAGTACCTGGAGGAAAAGAAATCAATTGAGATTCCGTGAGTAGTGGCGAGCGAAATCGGAAGAGCCCAGTGCTGGTAATATAGAAGTGGATTAGTGGAATAGTTTGGAAAGGCTAACAAGAGAGGGTGATAGTCCCGTACACGAAAAGCACTTTTATTGAGGCACGAAGAGTAGGCCGGGACACGAGAAATCCTGGTTGAAGATAGGGGGACCATCCTCTAAGGCTAAATACTCCTTACCGACCGATAGCGAACGAGTACCGTGAGGGAAAGGTGAAAAGAACCCCGGAGAGGGGAGTGAAATAGAACCTGAAACCGTTTGCGTACAAGCAGTGGGAGCTTCTGAAAATGAAGTGACCGCGTACCTTTTGTATAATGGGTCAGCGAGTTATAGGGAGCAGCAAGCTTAACCGAATAGGGGAGGCGAAGGGAAACCGAGTCTGAATAGGGCGATAAGTTGCTTTCTGTAGACCCGAAGCCGGGCGATCTATCCATGCCCAGGATGAAGGTGGGGTAACACCCAGTGGAGGTCCGAACCCACTAATGTTGAAAAATTAGGGGATGAGGTGTGGATAGGAGTGAAAGGCTAATCAAGCCCGGAGATAGCTGGTTCTCCTCGAAAGCTATTTAGGTAGTACCTCACATGGTCACTCTTGGGGGTAGAGCACTGTTTCGAATAGGGGGTCGTAAAGGCTTACCAACCCGATGCAAACTCCGAATACCAAGAAGTGTAGTGTGGGAGGCACACGGCGGGTGCTAACGTCCGTCGTGGAGAGGGAAACAACCCAGACCAGCAGCTAAGGTCCCTAAGTCATGGTTAAGTGGTAAACGAAGTGGGAAGGCACAGACAGCCAGGAGGTTGGCTTAGAAGCAGCCATCCTTTAAAGAAAGCGTAATAGCTCACTGGTCGAGTCGGCCTGCGCGGAAGATCTAGCGGGGCTCAAACCATGCACCGAAGCTCTGGTCCTAGAGAGTTAATCTTTAGGAGGTAGAGGAGCGTTCTGTAAGCCGTTGAAGGTGAATTGAGAAGTTTGCTGGAGGTATCAGAAGTGCGAATGCTGACATGAGTAACGATAATGCAGGTGAAAACCCTGCACGCCGAAAGTCCAAGGTTTCCTGCTCTACGTTAATCGGAGCAGGGTGAGTCGGCCCCTAAGGCGAGGCTGAAAAGCGTAGTCGATGGGAAACAGGTTAATATTCCTGTACTTGGTTTTGTTGCGATGGGGTGACGGAGAAGGCTAGGCTAGCCATCGAACGGTGGTGATGGTTTAAGCTGGTAGGCGGTGTTTTTAGGCAAATCCGGAGACACAATACGCCGAGAAGTGAATACGAGGGCTCTGAAAGGAGTTCGAAGTAGTCGATGCCACGCTTCCAGGAAAAGCCTCTAAGCATAAACAAAATTGAACCGTACCGTAAACCGACACAGGTGGACAGGTAGAGAATACTAAGGCGTTGAGACAACTTAGGTGAAGGAACTCGGCAAAATGGCACCGTAACTTCGGGAGAAGGTGCGCCTTTGGAGGTGAAGCCCACGCGGCGTAAGCTTCCGAAGGTCGAAGATACCAGGTGGCTGCGACTGTTTAATAAAAACACAGCACTCTGCGAACTCGAAAGAGGAAGTATAGGGTGTGACGCCTGCCCGGTGCCGGAAGGTTAATTGAAGGGGTTAGTCGCAAGACGAAGCTCTCGATCGAAGCCCCGGTAAACGGCGGCCGTAACTATAACGGTCCTAAGGTAGCGAAATTCCTTGTCGGGTAAGTTCCGACCTGCACGAATGGCGTAACGATAGCCACACTGTCTCCACCTAAGGCTCAGTGAAGTTGAAATCGCTGTGAAGATGCAGTGTACCCGCGGCAAGACGGAAAGACCCCGTGCACCTTTACTACAACTTTGCATTGGACTTTGAGTGTGTCTGTGTAGGATAGGTGGGAGGCTATGAAGCATGGTTGCTAGACTGTGTGGAGCCAACCTTGAAATACCACCCTGAGATACTTGAGGTTCTAACCAGAACTGGTGAAACCCGGTTTGGGAAAGTGTATGGTGGGTAGTTTGACTGGGGCGGTCTCCTCCCAAAGAGTAACGGAGGAGCGCAATGGTACCCTCAGCATGGTCGGAAATCATGCGTAGAGTGCAAAAGCAGAAGGGTGCTTGACTGCGAGACGGACAGGTCGAGCAGGTACGAAAGTAGGTTTTAGTGATCCGGTGGTTCTGTATGGAAGGGCCATCGCTCAACGGATAAAAGGTACGCCGGGGATAACAGGCTGATACCGCCCAAGAGTTCACATCGACGGCGGTGTTTGGCACCTCGATGTCGGCTCATCACATCCTGGGGCTGAAGCAGGTCCCAAGGGTATGGCTGTTCGCCATTTAAAGTGGTACGTGAGCTGGGTTTAGAACGTCGTGAGACAGTTCGGTCCCTATCTGCCGTGGGCGAAAGATATTTGAGAGGAGCTGCTCCTAGTACGAGAGGACCGGAGTGGACGCACCTCTGGTGTACCGGTTGTCACGCCAGTGGCACAGCCGGGTAGCTAAGTGCGGAAAGGATAACCGCTGAAAGCATCTAAGCGGGAAGCCTTCCTCAAGATGAGATATCTCAGACGAAAGTCTCTGTAGGTCCGTTGAAGACGACGACGTTGATAGGCAGGGTGTGTAAGGGTTGAGAGGCCTTGAGCTAACCTGTACTAATAGACCGTGCGGCTTGACCATATAATACTCAAGTGGTTTTATTTGTATCCCTCAATTTAAGTTTTATGCTTGGTGAACATAGCGAGCGCGACCCACCCGATCCCATCTCGAACTCGGTCGTGAAAGCGTTCAGCGCCGATGATAGTGTGGGGTCTTCCCATGTGAAAGTAGGACATCGCCAGGCGCCATTTTAGTTAGGCGTTCCCCACAAGGGAACGCCTTTTTTTTAGCTTTGTTTTACGCTCTAGCTTTAGTATAATCTCTCATTCATTCGCTGGTGTAGCTCAGTTGGTAGAGCAGCTGATTTGTAATCAGCAGGTCGCGGGTTCAAATCCAGTCACCAGCTCCATATAAATCAAGTCAAGAAGCACTTCATAGATTCTTGTTGCATTTGGGAATTAAGTCAATTTAAACAGCATGGTAAAATTCTTCATGCGAGTAAAATTGCGAGAGATTTGTTTATGAGAACTCAAATCCAAATACGCGAAGAAATTGATCAATTAGAAAAGACCTTTTCTGCTAGTGTATGTTCTCTTGTAGATGTACAACGATATTACGAATTTTACAATCAAATTGACAGAAAAACAAACGATGATCAAAGGAAGTTAATCCATTATCTGCATCAGATAGTACACTTGTCTATTGAACAAAAAGAATGGACAGCCACAGAACACAGTCTTCAATTATTAATTGAGAGATTGAATGCAATTCCTGAAAAATTCCGTACCGATGAAGATAAAAGAAACCGTGCAATACTTTTAAATAAACTGGCTGATAGCCAAGCTCATCAGAAAAAATGGACAGATGCAGAAAAAAATTTTCAATCAGCAATTGATGAATTAGAAACTATCTCAAATGAATCCTGTACTAATGAAGATGAAAGAATTCTTGCAAGATGTTTATATAAGTTAGGAACTATCTTGTCGCGACGAGAAGAATGGACAATCGCTGAACGTTGCTACCAACGGGCAGTTGCTATATCAGATGTTATTCCTGAAAAATTTCGTACTGATCAGGATAAAAAAAATCGAGAAACATACTCAAAAAGCCTACGTGAAGCTCTAGGAAAGCGAAAGCAAGGAGAACAATACTTAAAACCCCTTGAAAAGCATTATTTGAAATCTCTAGAGCAAAAATTGGTAGTATTGCAAGAAAAAAAGGGAGAATTTAACCAACTTTCGAATACACCTTCAACATCAGACCTAAATTATGTTCAGGTCGATCACGCAATTATAGCCAAAGAAAAAACCTCGCAGTACTTTTTGAACTTGCAATCTGTTTTAAAAGAGCAGGCTAAAAAAGGGCAGGAAAAATCAGAATCACCGCATAAAAAAGCTAAAATAGAGTAACCTGCATAGTGTATTGATCCTGTACTGGTTTTTCAGACAAGTAAATTAAATTACTTGCTGGAGAGCAAGTATGAAGAAAAAAAACCAATATCCATCAGACTCAAACCGTATTGGAAGAGACTGGATATTTACATTATCACCAGCTCCGTTTATAATCGCGTAATATTCAAGATCCGTTCGTGAGCACCATGACAGCAGCAAATATTGATCACTTTTCTTTGATAGTACAACCTTTTGCTAAAGAAGAGATAATCCCTGCCAAAATCAATTTATTAGATTTAGATGAAAAGAGTTTAATTGCCCTCTTTCATGACTTAGGCGAAAAGTCTTTTCGGGCCCAACAAATCATCAAATCGATTCACCAAAGAGGGATGGATGATATTGATGCCATGACAGACTTAAGCAAAACTTTGCGCAATTGGTTAAAAGAAAATTGTGTGATCCAGGCGCCAAAAATTGTCAAAGAACAAAGTTCTAAAGATGGAACTTATAAATGGTTGTTACAATTAGATAGCGGTAATAATATTGAAACGGTTTTTATTCCAGAAAAAACGCGCGGGACTTTATGTGTTTCTTCTCAAGTGGGTTGTGCACTCAATTGCACTTTTTGTTCGACAGCGACCCAAGGGTTTAATCGTAACTTAACGTTAGCTGAAATTATCGGCCAAGTTTGGCAAGCTAGTCGCCGCTTAAGAGCATTACAAGATAGCAATAGCCCTGAGTTAAAAATCACGAATGTGGTGATGATGGGGATGGGTGAACCTTTATTAAACTACGACACGGTGCTTAAAGCGATGTCGCTTATGCGAGATGATAAAGCGTATGCCTTACCACGACGACGGGTTACTTTAAGCACCTCAGGAGTGGTGCCTTATATTGAGCGATTGAGTGTCGAAGCAGATGTGGCTTTAGCAATTTCGTTACATGCGCCGAATGATGAATTACGCAATCACTTAGTGCCTATTAATAAAAAATATCCTATTGCCGTTTTAATGGCAGCTTGTCATCGTTTCGTTGCCGACAAACCAAATAGGCACGTAGTCATAGAATACATTATGTTAAAAGAGGTGAACGATCAGAAAGAGCAGGCAAAACAACTTGTTCAAGTCTTGCAAGGATTAGCCTGTAAAATAAACTTAATCCCGTTTAACCCTTATCCTGGGGCTCGCTATGAGTGCTCAACACCAGAAGCAATCAAGGCCTTTGGGGCACAATTAATGCGCGCAGGTTTTATTACCACAGTGCGTAAAACTCGAGGGGATGATATTGATGCTGCTTGTGGGCAATTAGTCGGCAAAATTACCGATAGAACTAAACGAAATGCCCGCTTTTTGGCCAGTCGTGCCTAAAGGAAAATAGATAGTCAGCTTACAGTTCTTGATAGGTAAATCGGTTATTGACTTCTCAGTTGGCTTATGGAAGAATCCACGTTTCGTGTGCGTGCAGGCAGCTTTTAGTTAGTTGTTGTAACGAGGAGGGGTTCCCGAGCGGTCAAAGGGAGCAGACTGTAAATCTGCCGGCTCTGCCTTCGAAGGTTCGAATCCTTCCCCCTCCACCAATATTCGGTGGAAAATGGGTATGTGCGGGTGTAGTTCAATGGTAGAACTTCAGCCTTCCAAGCTGATAGCGTGGGTTCGATTCCCATCACCCGCTCCAGTTTGCAAGAAGAAGGGTTCTTAAACACTGGCTAAGCCCACATAGCTCAGTGGTAGAGCACTTCCTTGGTAAGGAAGAGGTCACCGGTTCAATCCCGGTTGTGGGCTCCAAAGGTTTAGTTTTAGTTATTTTCTGGGAGAAAATTCCATGGCAAAAGGTAAATTTGAACGAGATCTACCCCATATCAACGTTGGAACGATAGGACACGTTGACCATGGTAAAACGACGCTGACGGCGGCGTTAACAAAAGTATTAGCTGGAAAATTTGGTGGTGAATTCAAAGACTATAACCAAATTGACGCAGCGCCAGAAGAAAGAGCGCGTGGAATTACGATTGCAACAGCCCACGTAGAATACCGTTCTGCGGTGCGCCATTATGCGCACGTGGATTGCCCAGGCCATGCGGATTATGTGAAGAACATGATTACGGGTGCGGCACAAATGGACGGCGCTATTTTAGTGGTGTCTGCGGCCGACGGTCCTATGCCACAAACCCGCGAGCATATCTTATTGGCTCGTCAGGTGGGTGTACCTTACATTGTGGTTTTCTTGAATAAAGCAGACATGGTAGACGATGCTGAATTATTAGAGCTCGTTGAAATGGAAGTAAGAGATTTATTAACCAGCTACAATTTCCCTGGAGACAAAACTCCTGTGGTGATTGGTTCTGCGTTAAAAGCCTTACAAGGCGATACGGGCGAGATGGGCGAAGTGGCCATTGTGAAGTTGGTCGAAGCGATGGATACCTATTTCCCGATTCCTGAACGGGCGGTTGATTTACCGTTCTTATTACCGATTGAAGACGTGTTCTCTATTTCTGGTCGTGGCACGGTGGTGACCGGCAGAATTGAACGCGGTATTGTGAAAGTAGGCGATGAAATTGAAATTGTGGGCTTAAAAGCCACGCAAAAGACGATTTGCACGGGCGTTGAAATGTTCCGTAAATTGTTGGATCAAGGGC
>Ga0302315_10000760_pt1 | contig 35054 bp, 28 predicted proteins | sample III_Palsa_N3_1_FD_200532 | JGI IMG/M metagenome (GOLD analysis project Ga0302315, IMG submission 200532) | Peat permafrost microbial communities from Stordalen Mire near Abisko, Sweden - III_Palsa_N3_1 | ecosystem: Environmental > Terrestrial > Soil > Palsa > Peat permafrost | place: Sweden...
ACAAGCACACAATGGCGCTGGTGAAGATGTCGGCGCAGATTATCGAGAACCAGTTATTCACTGCGTCGTTCAACAATGCGATCACCCTGCATTTCCACCGGCGCGCGGAATTGATCGGCACGCCGCTCGAAGCCATCGCCTCGTTTACGCCGGGCGGACGTTTTCTTTCGGCCAACCGCGAAGCGATAGCGCTGCTGGGATTATCATCGACGGCGTTGCAGGCGCACACCTTCAGTTCCTTGTTCGACCTGCCTTTGTCCGGCCTGCTCGATCATCATCGCAGCGCTTCGCCGACGTTCCTGCATTTGTTCCAACATAGCGGACAAGAGATATTTTCCCGCATCGAGTTGCGCCTGGAACGCGGCATGTTCCAGTTGACTAATCCGAGCTACGACCATTCATTCGATAGCATTGGCCGAAAAGTGACTGATATTGTTGCGACATCCGCTTCCTCAAATGCGGCATCGTTGACAGGCAATGCCCCGGCAATGTCGATATCGGCAGCGCGTCGTGAGTCCCATCTGCGCATGCTCAATACCGGCGACGAAAAAATGGCGCAGGCGATCGACAAGGTGAGCAAGGTATTGGGGCATGCCATTCCCATCCTGATCATGGGCGAAACCGGCACCGGCAAGGAGTTGTTTGCGCAAGCCGTGCACCAGGATTCCCCGCAGGCAGGCGGTCCTTTCGTCGCGGTTAATTGCGCCTCGATACCCGATACCTTGATCGAGTCCGAATTATTCGGCTATGAAGACGGCGCCTTTACCGGAGCGCGCAAAAGCGGGCAGATTGGCAAGGTCTTGCAGGCGAATGGCGGCACGCTATTCCTTGATGAAATCGGCGATATGCCGCTGCAATTGCAGGCCAGGTTATTGCGGGTATTGCAGGAACGCGTCGTCACGCCCTTGGGCAGCACCAGATCGATCCCGGTCAAGCTTGACATCATTTGCGCAACCAACCGCAACCTGCGTGACATGATCGCAGTTGGCGCCTTCCGAGAAGATTTGTATTACCGCTTGAACGGGTTGGTGGTCAAGTTGCCGGCCTTGCGCGAACGCACCGACCTTGAAGCGATCATCAATAAAATCCTTGAGGTCGAGTCCGGCGCGCAGCGCGTCACCGCTTCATCGCAAGTCATGCAATTGTTCAAGCAGTTCCAATGGCCGGGCAACTTCCGCCAATTAGTGAACTTGCTGCGCACCGCGCTGATCCTGGCAGGCGACACTCGGGAAATCCGGCACGAGCATCTACCCGACGATTTCCTCGAAGACGTGGTGCCGACCGATGAAAATCGCCTGACCGTCAAAGCCGAACAAATCATGTCGGGCGGACAAAAACTGGAAGAGCTTAATTTGAGCGTCATTCAGCAAACCCTGCAGTCCCACCACGGTAACGTGTCGGCGACGGCTCGCGCCTTGGGTGTTTCGCGCAACACGATTTATCGCAAGATCCAGTAGCAGGAACGACGAAGGGGAAGCTTAATCCAGCTTCTGCCCGAACCGATCCAGCCGCGGCGACCAGTTGCCCTTGATATCGGCAGAGACGAGAATCCGCTCGGCACGTCCAATCAACAAATTGCGCGGCACCAGTCCGATGTAGCGGGAATCGGCGCTGTCGTCGCGGTTATCGCCCAGCATCAGGAATTTATCTGCTGGAATCTGTATCGGTCCGAAATTGTCACGCGCGACGATTTCCGGCAACCATTGGATGACATGCGATTCTGCGCCGGTATTCTCGGTCAGGCGCAGCGCCCGCAGGGAATTGCCGTTCACCTGTTCAGTCACGGTTGCGGTCGGCTGATAGGTATCTTCATGCCCGTTGACGATCAGCTTTTTACCACGCATCTCGATGATGTCGCCAGGAACGGCGGCAATCCGCTTGATCAAGCGGATGCCATCTTTCGGTGAAGTAAACGTGACGATATCGCCACGCTGGGGTTGCCCCGTGTGCGTGACGATGCGATCGGTCAGCGGCACTTTCAAATCAAACGCGAGCCGATTGACGAACACCACGTCGCCCTCCAACAAATTCGGTCGCATCGATCCCGATGGAATCGGATTCCAATCAGCGACCGCTGTGCGGAAAATCCCAAATAGCAGGAGAAACACCAAGAAATTCCGATTATTGCGAATGTAGTTTTTCAATTTTTTCTTTCGAGATTGAGTTACGAAAATGTCAAAAAATTAACATGAAGCGACTAGCCAAGAGCAACCTTCAATCCAAATAATTGGAGCATCGTCACTGGACAAAGTTCATCACTGCATCTGTTAAATTTTCGCCCTCGACAAATGTCACGAAAATCCAAGTAAGCTATTGATTTCAAAAACAAAATCGGCCTTGCAGCGTCGGATGGTATTTGTTACAGTCGCACCATGAAATGGCGCATTGTGAATTACTTCCTGGATGGTGGACCGTGATGGAGACGCCGGGCAACCGCAAAGGTGAAGACCACGGCGACGTGAAATCGTCGGCGGAGGCAATGCCGCCAGCTACCGATCAGGTACCGTTACCGAGGTATATCTCGCGCCAAGCGGACGGACTCTACGTTTCCTTGCAGGCATTCGACTCCGCATCGCATTTCTCCAGTTTTCTCGATCGCATTTTCGGCGCCGGCATGCGCTTCGAAAATCTCCATTATGACAACCTGAACAGCTTGCTCTATTACTGGGGAACATCGGAAGTCGGCAAACTGACACGCGACCTCGAAGCGGCCGGTAAATCGGCGACGCTGCGCCTGGCATCCGACATCGTGCCGTTCGCGCCGCAAAGACAAAAGTATTACCAAAACGTTAAATTGATCGAAGGCGGCAACGCGGCCCAATACCGGTTTGAACCCATTCTGGCTGAACCGGGGCCTGCACCTACGTCCGAAACCGACGATTCATCTACTGCACAGGAGGAAATCGAGGCGGAGGAAATCAAGCTCGATGTCGACGAATTCATCGCCGCGATGTGGTGCAAGGATGTGCGCTTCGGAATAGATATTGCATTGCTCAAAGAGGCGTTCGAGCGCAACACCAGTGAAGTAGCCGTCGTGGCCCGCATGGCGGCGGCGACCGAAGGGCAAGATGCAACGGTGGCGGAGCTGATCGATACCCTGCATCGTAGCAATGTGCCGAAATTACTGCCCGATGGGCGGGTGGATTTGCACCAGTTTGAGAATCGCTTTCCGCAGATGGAAATAAACACCAAGCTGATCAAGAAAGTACCGCGCGTTGCCGGGAAATCGGGTTGGACGCTGACAGGCAAGGAAATCGCGCCGAATCTCCCACTGGATTTTGACATCGGCACCCTTTCCGGCCCGGGAACCAGGGTCGAACGTTCCAGCAGCGGTGAATTCATCGTGGCCGATATTGCAGGCTTCCTGCAAATCGACCCCGCTACGCGTTTATTTTCAATTTCAGACAAAATTGTCAACCGGGAGGGTGTCAGCCAGCGCACCACCGGCAATCTGGTTCTCAGTGCTGAAGAATATGAGGAGCACGGGATCGTCGAAGAGCACGCACAGGTTGAAGCCAAGCACATGACTTTCATGGCCGACGTCTTTGGCGACCTGGTATCGCGCGGTGGCACGGTCGTGTTGAAGGCCAATTTGAACGCTGGCTCGATTCGCAATCCGGAAGGCACGATTACAATAGATGGCAAAGCCTCACGCTCGTCAATAGAGGCTCTCGGCGGCGCCATCGTCTTGAGATATGCAGAAAGCTGCCGGATTATCGGCGCCAAAGTCAGTGTCGAAACGGCGGTGCATTGCGATATTCTGGCGCAGGAAGTCACTGTCGACAATGCGGAAGGCTGCACCCTGGCCGGGCAGAAAATACAGGTAGGTACTGCTACCGACCGCCACGACATCGAAACCACGATCGCGGTCATGGTGCCGGATATGTCGACCCTCAAGCAGCAACTGGAGGAACTGCGTCATCAACAAGCCGAATGCGAAGCCATCATCGGTGGAAAACGTGCGGAGCGCGATGCGCTCTCTGAGCAGCAGGAAATCAAGACCTATCAGTTATTGAATGCCAAGCTGCGCGCCCATGAATTGAACATGACGCATGAGCAGGACGCCAATTGGCAGAAGCTGTTGATCCGCGTGGCGCCGATCTTGAAGCGTATCAGAGCCTTCAATGACGATCTGCGCGAGGTGCTTGCCGTCAATGAAAATCTGACGGAGAAAATCGAACTGCTCAAGCACGAGACCAGTGAAGCGTCGCTGGATATTTCCTGCGATGTCGCCAACATCAACGGCGAAACCATGATCCGTACCCTGGTCGTGCGTGCCGGGCAAGCGGCGCTTGAAACGCTGCCGGCGCGCGAATTGCGCGCCCGCCTGCGCGCGACCGGCGCTGATGGCACGGTCTTGTTTAGCGACAGCAGCGGCGAATTCGCATGGCAGTGGTCGGATGGCGCAGCGGATGAAGATCAAGCCAAGTCGGCAGTGGCCGATCAAAGCTGACGCGCAGAATGCAATGCTATTTCATCGCCATCATCGCCATTCCGCAAATACATTGCGATAGGTTCGGCTCAAGGTCAATCGCGCGCCGTCTTGCATCACGACCAGCACGTCGCCTTTGCTCCACGGATGCAGCTCTTGCACAAATTCGAGATTGACGATGGTGGAGCGATGGATGCGCTTGAAGTGGGTAGGATCCAGTCTTGAGATAGCCCACGACATCGTATGGCGCAACAGATATGAAGTACCTTCGACTTTAATCCGCACGTAGTCTTCCTCGGCCTGCACCCACTGTATGTCACTGGTCTTGACCAGCAGCCAGCGCTCGCCGCTTTTCACCATAATGCGATCCGACTTCGGCTGGGTCGGCGCCAAATCGGATATCAGCGACTTCAATTTGCCGTCTTCGCCGCCAACCACATGCGGGTGCTCGCGAACCCAGGCGAGCGCGACCCGAAACCGGTCTCTGTCTATGGGTTTCAACAGGTAATCCATCGCGTGCACTTCGAACGCCTTCAACGCGTGCGCATCGTAGGCGGTGACGAACAGCGTGGGCGGCATGCGCTCGGCGCCGATTGCCTCGATCACGCCAAAGCCGTCCAACTCGGGCATCTGGATATCCAGAAGAACCAGATCGGGATTGAGGGTTTCAATCAGCGTCACCGCCTCCAGCCCGTTGCCGGCTTCGCCAGCCACTTCGAAACCCGGTTCGTCTGTCATGAGTTGGCGGATTCTCTGGCGCGCCAACGGCTCATCATCCACAATCAGAGTCTTGATGCTCATTTTTCCGTCTTCTTCAGCGACCACGGAATGCAAACCATTGCTCTCGTGCCTTGGCCCGGGAGGCTGTGCAAGGCGAAGGTATGACGATCGTTGTACATCAATTGCAGCCGGGTCGCGGTGTTCTGGGTACCGATACCGCTCTTGCGGTTTCCGTTCACGCCTCTGCCATTATCAATCACTTCCAGAGTCAGCCACTGCTGGTCACGGCGCGCGTGAATCTCGATGGTCGACGGTTCCGCCATGTCGGCGACGCCATGCTTGATGGCGTTCTCGGCCAGCGGCTGAAGCAGGAAAGCGGGCACCAGGGCATCGAGACAATCTGCCGGAACGTCCTTGATGATGGTCAGGCGATCCTGGAAGCGGATGCGTTCGATACCCAGGTAGGCATCGGTGAAAGCCATTTCCTGACGCAAGCTGATCTCCTGCTCGGCCCCCGAGTCCAGCGTCATGCGCAGCAAATCAGCGAGTCGCGAAACCATTCTGTCCGCAGCGTCGGCGTCGCTGTGGATCAGTGCCACGATGGAATTTAGCGTATTGAACAGAAAGTGCGGCTGCAACTGCATTTGCAGTGCCTGGGTTTGCGCGACCGCGAGACGGCTCTCCAGTTGCACGGCTTCGAATTCGCGCTTCCGATATCGGTCGAAGAAGCGGACAAAATGAAAAGCGCCCAGCACGGCCCACAGGAACAGCAAGTAGATATGAAAATACCCCGAAAACATATGAAAATAGCCATGAGCCTCTGGATCATGCATGGTTTTGTCAATTTCGTTCGCACCTCCGAAGCAAAGCGCAATCCGCCAGACAAACCAGAGCCCGACCATAGCAAGAATTACGCTGCCAACCAAATGGATTGCCCAGTTTTTGCGTTCGCCCCAGCTAAAATGCTCGAGAGGCCAGCGCTGCGCCAGCGCCAGCACGCCCAGACCGGCGCAACCAAACACCAGATTCTGCAACAAATTCATCGGCAGGAGGTAGGACCAATAAACGGCTTTCGGGTACATCACCTGATCCATCGAAGACATGTAGAGGCCAAGCAGTATCCAGACGCTCCAGTAAATCAACCAGCGACGCTTTCGCTGATTCATGACGACCGGCTCAATCAGCCGCATCATGCCGGACCCATTTCGATGTGTGGCAAGTAATTCAGTCATATGGCGAGACCCATGGTGCGGTTCCGTGCGGGTTGGATGATGTCGATTATTGCATCAGTGCGCGGTCGAATACAAGCGCGCCGACGCTCAGCGAGAGCGCATGGGCTGCGTCAATGACCCACCCTGCCCGCAGACATTTCACACGGACAGAATGAATACATCCCCACAATATTTCATCACCGCAACTTTTCGACCGTGAAAGCCGGTTGAAAGTATTGCGGCGAGCTTTTCTTCTCATCCGATCAGCGAATTGCGAGCTTGACCCAATGCTCACCGGTATCGCCACTGGCAACCTGCCCGGACTCAGCTGCCATCAGCAGTTCGCCGCTGACGTCGCCATTTGCGTTATGGTTAATTGTCATTTGCAGCTTTTTATCCTTAGCGATGAAGGAGTTGGACGAGGTGGCAACAATTTCATGCCATGCGCCGCCATGCACGGCCGCATACTTTGTTTGGCCGCGCGTAAACAACGCTAACGAGTTGCCATTTGACAGTTCATATGAACCGGTAAATTGACCGAACTCGCTGGAGGACATTGGCCGACTCTGCTGCACGAGGTCAGTCTTCGCACCGCTAATCGTAATCGTTTCACTGCTATTGTCACCTTGCGCCATTGCAGTCAACGAAAGCATGCCAAGGATGGAAATCAGAACGAGTTGTTTCATAATATTTCTCCGATAAATGAAAAAAGGGGGCCCCTTGCCCTATCGGCAATGCGATTGCACCCTGACATTGCGACGCCACAGCGCGGCGACTACGTGAATCTTATGAAACGGATGCTGCGATAGATAGCGATTAGCGACGAAATGCAAAAATGCCGGGATGGATTGCGTTTTGTGACGGATGAAATGACGCGAGGTGCGCGATCAAAAGCAATTTCGCTACCGATTCGGGGCAGACAATTGAAAGTTGTTGCACATGCCGTTGCCAAGGAATCTGTGGCGGTTTCCATTGGCAACTCTTACAGGAAGTTGGTCAAGCACAAGTATTGCACTATCGTTGCATCGACTCCCATACCTTCTGCAAACGCTTCACCGACACCGGCATCGGCGTACGCAATTCCTGGGCGAACAGTGAAACCCTCAGCTCTTCGAGCAGCCAACGGAATTCCAGCATTTTCGGGTCGCCGCTCTTTGCAGCATGCCGATCGTTTTGCGCGCGTTGCCACGGCGCTGCCACCTGCGCCCATTCCGCCATCAAGCGTGTATCGCGCGCCGCATCGGCCCGCAGCTTTTCCAGCCTGACGTTAATGGCCTTCAGATAACGCGGAAAATGCGCCAGGTTCGCGTAGTCGTTGTCGGCGATGAAGCGCTTGCTTAGCAATGCCTGCAACTGCGCCTGTATATCTTGTGCCGATTGCGGGTGCGCCTTAATGCCTTGCAACTTCTTCGGCAAGGTGTAGTACTCCGCCAGGATCACTCCGGCCAGCCGGGCGATTTCATTGACCAATAATCCCAGCCGCGATTTTCCTTCGTCACGCCGGGCTTCAAATTCACTGGCATTCTTGGGCAAGGGGCCCTGCAGAAAAGCGCGCTCCAAACCCGCCTCGATAATCTGATCGCGCAATTCCTCCTGCGATCCAAGCGCCATGAATTGCATACCCATTTGCTGCAAGCCCGGAATATTCTTTTCCAGGTATTTCATCTGGTCTTTCAATTGCAAGGCCATCAGGCGGCGCATGCCGATGCGATGAATGCGGATAGCTTCAGCCGGATCGTCGAATACTTCCACGTCGCAGTGCGTGGTTTTGTCGACCAGGGCCGGGAAGCCGATCAGGGTTTGCTTACCCTGTTGAATTTCCAGCAGTTCGGGCAACTCGCCAAATGACCAAGTCGTCAGATTTTCGTGTTGGGCCACGGCATTGCTGCGTTGGTGGCTTTTGATCGCCGCATTGGACGACGACGGCTTGCGTCCGTCTGCGGCGGTTTGTGACGATGTGACAGCCGGAGTGGATGAAATAACGGTTTTATCCGCCAAGCGTTGAAAACTTTCACGCGCCTGTCCACCGAATTCGGCTTGCAAACCCGCCAGATTACGTCCCATATCCAACTGCCGGCCATGCTCGTCAAGCACCTTGAAATTCATGAAATGATGAGCGGGCAAGGTCTCGCTCTTGAAGTCCGTGGTCATGACCGTCATACTGAGTTGTGCGCGGATATCGGCGATCACCGCATCGATCAGGCTGCCACGTCCAAACAGAGAGCGATCCTGCACGCGGTCGCAAAAACCGGCTGCGTAGTCCGGTATCGGCACGCAGTGACGACGCAACTTTTGCGGCAGCGATTTCAACAGCAAATGTACTTTTTCCTTCAGCATACCGGGCACGAGCCATTCGCAACGGTCGGCGGATACCTGATTAAGCACGTACAACGGCACGCTAAGGGTGACGCCATCGCGCGGTGTGCCCGGCTCGAAATGATACGACAAGGTCATCTCGACCCCGGCGATGGTCATTTGCTTGGGGAACAGGTCGGTAGTCACGCCGGCCGCTTCATGACGCATCAAATCATCGCGGTTCAGGTAGAGCAGCTTGGGCGTCTTGGCCACCGCATCTTTATGCCATTTCTCGAAGGCGATACCATTACATACATCGGCGGGTATTATCTTGTCGTAAAACGCGGCGATCAGCGAATCATCCACCAACACGTCGACGCGACGCGACTTATGCTCCAGGTTCTCGATTTCGCGTATCAACTTCTGGTTGTGCGCAAAAAATGGCGCGCGGGTGTCGAAGTCGCCGCCGACCAAGCCGTCGCGGATGAAAATCTCGCGTGCATCGGCTGGATTGATGACACCGTAATTGATGCGGCGCTGGCTATACACTACCAGGCCATACAAGGTCGCGCGTTCGTAAGCCGAAACTTGCGCGCTGCTCTTTTCCCAACGCGGCTCGCCATACGATTTCTTCAATAAATGTCCGCCGACACGCTCCAGCCATTCGGGTTGAATCTGCGCGACGCAACGCGCGTACAGGCGCGTGGTGTCGACCAGTTCGGCAGACATCACCCATTTTCCGGCCTTCTTGATCAAATGCGATCCAGGCCAGATATGAAACTTGATGGCCCGCGCGCCCAGATAGTGCTGTTCGTCCTCGGCCTTGAAGCCGATGTTGCCGAGCAAACCGGTCAACAATGCCGTATGCAACTGCTCATAGGTAGCCTGTGCTTCGTTCAGACGCCAACCCTGCTCGCGCACGATGGTCAATAGTTGCGAATGCACGTCGCGCCATTCGCGCAAGCGCAATTGCGACAGGAAACTGGCGCGGCAATGTTCCAGCAGTTGCTTATTGGACTTCTTGTGTTCGACTGCTTCCTCAAACCACTTCCAGATTTTCAGGTAGCTTTGGAATTCCGATTTTTCATCGGCAAATTTCTTGTGCGCGTTATCGGCGGCAGCCTGCGCTTCCATCGGCCGATCACGCGGGTCTTGCACCGACAATGCAGCCGCGATGATCAACACTTCGGTCAGACAAGCGTTTTCCAATGCTGCCAAAATCATGCGCCCGACGCGCGGATCGAGCGGCAATTTTGCCAATTGCTTGCCCAGTGGCGTCAGCAGATTGGCGTCATTTACTGCGCCTAGTTCCTGCAACAATTGATAGCCGTCCGCAATCGCCCTGCCCTGCGGCGGTTCGATAAACGGAAAGGTCTCGACATCGGTCAGGTGCAGCGATTTCATGCGCAAGATGACCGACGCCAGCGATGAGCGCAAAATTTCCGGTTCGGTAAATTTCGGTCGCAGCAAGTAGTCCTGCTCTTCGTATAAACGGATGCAGACGCCCGCTGCCACCCGGCCGCAACGCCCGGCGCGCTGGTTGGCCGCCGACTGCGCGATCGCCTCGATCTGCAATTGCTCGACCTTGTTGCGATAGCTATAGCGCTTGACACGCGCCAAGCCGGCATCGACCACATAACGTATACCCGGCACCGTCAACGAGGTTTCGGCGACGTTGGTCGCCAACACGATGCGGCGCGCATTCGATATCTTGAAGACCCTCTCCTGCTCTTGCGCCGACAGCCGCGCAAACAGCGGCAGAATCTCGACATGTGGAGGGTGATGCTTGCGCAATGCCTCGGCGGTATCGCGAATTTCGCGCTCGCCTGGCAGAAACACCAGCACGTCGCCGGAGCCGATGCGGCAAGCCTCATCCACCGCATCGGTGACGGCATCGATCAAATCGCGTTGACCGCGTTCGCGTTGCGCCTGGGTTGGCGTCGCCTTGGCCTCGCTCTTGTCAGTGCTGTCGACTGGGCGGTAACGGATCTCGACTGGATATAGACGCCCTGACACTTCAATCACCGGCGCCGGTTTGTCTACACTGCCGAAATGCCTGGCGAAGCGATCGGCATCGATGGTGGCCGAAGTAATGATCACTTTCAGATCCGGCCGGCGCGGCAACAATTGCTTCAGGTAGCCCAGCAGGAAATCGATATTCAGGCTGCGCTCGTGCGCTTCATCGATGATGATGGTGTCGTATTGCCGCAGCAAAGGGTCGGTCTGCGTCTCGGCCAACAGGATACCGTCGGTCATCAGCTTGATCCACGCGCCTTTGGTCAGGGTGTCGGTAAATCGTACCTTGAAGCCGACATGCTCGCCCAGCGGAGAATTCAGTTCCTGCGCAATACGTTTTGCAGTAGACGATGCGGCGATCCGGCGCGGCTGGGTATGACCGATCAAGCCCGTAGCTCCGCGCCCCAGTTCCAGGCAAATCTTGGGCAGTTGGGTGGTTTTTCCGGAGCCGGTTTCACCGCAAACGATGATGACTTGATGCGCAGCAATCGCCGCCGCAATCACGTCACGCTTGCCGGAAACCGGCAATTCTTCCGGAAATTCTATCGGCGGCAAGGGGTTGCGAACTACCGGCGCAGGCGTGTTCACGGCGGCGGCAGGGTTAGCGGATCCGGCGTTACCGGGCCGTTGGGACCGGTTGTGCGCAGGCGGCTTAATTTTTTGAGTAGGTTCAGGTGAAGACATGGCGGAGCGAATTATAATGCCGGTAATGGAAAATTCGATCCAATTCGTTCAATGGCTGCGTTCCGTCGCCCCTTATATCCACGCTTTTCGCGGAAAAACCTTCGTGGTTGCCTTTCCGGGCGAATTGGTGAGCGCTGGCGCCTTGCCGGTTTTGGCGCAGGACTTGTCCTTATTACATGCAATGGGCATCAAAGTCGTGATCGTACACGGCTCGCGACCACAGGTGGAAGAACAGTTGGGCTTGCGCAACGTCGAGGCCCGTTTTCATAACGGCCTACGCATCACCGATGCCGCCGCGCTCGAATGCGCCAAGGAAGCCGCCGGCGAATTACGCCTCGATATCGAGGCCGCTTTTAGCCAGGGGCTGCCAAATACGCCGATGGCGCATGCGGCCATCCGTATCATTTCCGGCAATTTCGTTACCGCGCGTCCGATCGGCGTGGTCGATGGCGTCGATCTCGAATTAACCGGCGTTGCCCGCAAAATCGCTTCGGAAACCATCCACCCGATCTTGAACGCCGGCGGCTTGGTGCTTTTGTCGCCGTTGGGATTTTCACCGACCGGCGAAGCGTTCAACCTGACGATGGAAGACGTTGCGGTGTCGGCCGCGACGGCATTGCGCGCCGATAAGCTGATTTTCATCAGCGAAACGCCGATCATGCGCGACGTATATGGTCGCGAGATACGCGAATTGTCATCGGCGCAAGCGGAAGCGCTGTTGAAATCCAATCACTTGCCGCAAGACAGCGCGTTCTACCTGCAGCATTGCCTGAAGGCGTCACGCAGCGGCGTGCCACGGGTGCATATCGTGCCGTTTGAGATCGACGGCGCGGCACTGCTGGAAGTATTCACCCACGATGGCGTGGGCACCATGGTCAGCTATGAAAACCTGGAAAGCCTGCGCGAAGCGACGATTGAAGACGTCGGCGGCATCCTCAAGCTGATCGAGCCGTTGGAAGCGGACGGCACCCTGGTCAAGCGCGGTCGCGAGTTGATCGAGCGCGAAATCGATTATTTCTCAGTCATCGAGCATGACGGCGTAATCTTCGGCTGTGCGGCCCTGTATCCGTTTGCAAGCGAAAATATGGCTGAAATGGCATGCTTGACAGTCAATCCCGAGGTGCAAGCCCAGGGCGACGGCGAACGCATCTTGAAACATATGGAAAATCGCGCGCGTGCGGCTGGTGTTGCCAAGCTGTTCGTCCTGACGACGCGGACCGCACATTGGTTCTTGAAGCGCGGCTTTATCAGCGCCACTGTCGACGACCTGCCAAAAGACCGGCAACACATGTATAACTGGCAACGAAAATCGCTGGTTTTGATCAAAACGCTATAAAACCCTCTAACCGATCGCCGGTTACAATACTCTTACAAGCACATTTTGGAGAATGAACATGGCCCGTATGGTCAATTGCATCAAATTGAATAAAGAAGCTGAAGGCCTGGATTTCGCGCCCTACCCTGGTGAATTAGGCAAGAGAATTTACGAAAGCGTGTCGAAAGAAGCCTGGGCCGCCTGGCTCAAGCACCAGACCATGCTGGTCAACGAAAACCGCCTGAACTTGGCAGACGCCCGTGCCCGCAAGTATTTGGCGACGCAAATGGAAAAACACTTTTTTGGCGATGGCGCCGATGCGGCGCAGGGTTACGTTCCGCCGACTGAGTAAAACTGACGAAATTTTGTAAATTTTCGCAAATTCCCGCCGCTCTTGAACAAGATAAGCGGGAATCAAGCTACTTAGTGCACAAGATTTAAAACGACAGCGTCTTTACACCTTCTGCTGTACCCAGCAGACAAACATTGGCGCCGCTGCGCGCAAACAAGCCAACCGTCACCACGCCGACGATGTTGTTGATTTTTTCCTCAAGAGCAGCCGGATCGGCAATCTGCAAACCCAGCACATCGATGATCACGCAGCCGTTATCAGTCAACAACGGTTTGCCGTCCTTCAGGCGCAAGCGCGGCTCTCCGCCCAAGGCTTTCAATTTACGCGCCACCACCGCTTGCGCCATCGGTATCACTTCGACCGGCAACGGGAAGCGCCCCAGGACATCAACCAGTTTCGATCCGTCTGCAATGCAGACGAATTTTTGCGCCACCGACGCCACGATTTTCTCGCGCGTCAGGGCCGCACCGCCGCCTTTGATCATCGCGCCAGATGGCGTAACTTCATCCGCGCCGTCAATGTAGACCGGCATGGAATCGACTTCATTGAGATCGAAAACCTTGATTCCGTGCGAGCGCAAGCGCTCTGCGGTCGCTTCCGATGAGGCGACCGCACCGGTGATCTTGTGTTTAATCTTGGCCAGTTCATCGATAAAAAAATTGGCGGTCGAGCCGGTACCGACACCGACAATTTGCCCTTCAACCACATATTCGACGGCGGCACGGGCAACGGCTAGCTTCAATTCATCTTGAGTCATGAAAACAACATAAAAAAGGGATATATCATCATTTTACCGGAAAAAAAAATCGCCCCATCGACAGATGCAAGATGTAATATTTATGGATTGATAGGGTAACACCTGATCTTGCCTTGCCTTTACCCGCAGCTCTATGCAAGGTCGCACCGTGGATGTGTCGATATACCGTATTGGTAGCTAGCCATGTGCTACCAACTTGGTTGCTGAAACCGACTCTAGGGACAAATATGAGCAATGCAAAAACCACAACCATACTGGTCGTCGATGACAGCCGAGTCTCCAGATTGCTTTCGCGCCAGTTTATCTTGCACAATCATCCGGACTGGATTATCGAAGAAGCGGTAACCGGCGAAGAGGCGGTGACAAAGCTTTCATCCATTTCGCCTGACCTGATTCTACTGGACGTCAACATGCCTGGCATGGGTGGTTTGGCAGCGGTCGTCAAGTTGCGGGAAATTTCGCCGGAGATTCCGATTTGCCTGATGACCGCCAATGTGCAGGATGCCACCCGTGAGAAGGCGCATAATCTGGGCGTGCAATTTGCCGAGAAGCCTATCACCCAAGCGCGTATCGATCATGTTATTGCCCAACTGGAAAACGCCTGATGTTTCAACTTGACGAACTTCAACATGATGCGCTGGTCGAGCTTTTCAACCAGGGAGTAGGCCAGGCGGCAGCGGCGATGAGCCAGATCGTGCACGAGGAAGTCACGATGTCGGTGCCCTTGATCACGTTTCAGAGCAGGGCCGAAGTTGCCCAAGAACTTGGCGGCCCGGAAGCACGGCGGATTTGCGCGGTGACGCAAACCTATCAAGGCGCGTTCAATACCGAGGCCATGCTCATGTTCCCTGAGGAAAAAAGCCTGGAAATCGTGCGCCTGATGGTAGGGCAATCGGTGACGATGGAAGAGCTGAGCGAAATGGAACAGGAGGCGATGAGCGAAATCGGCAACATCATCCTGAATTCCTGCATGAGTACATTGGCAAATATTGCGGGGAAAGAATTGCACGGTTCGCTACCGATCTATCGGATCGGCACCAGCGACCAGATATTGGGATCGTCCGACAATCAATGGAGTGGCATGGTGCTGACATTGAAGATCGACTTCAATATTGAAAAGCATGAAATTAACGGATATGTAGCGTTTTTACTCGATACGACTGCGCTCCATGACCTTCAAGCCTATCTCCAGCAATATTTAAGCGGATTGATGCCGTGATCGCTTCCGATAGCTCGCTTGAAGTTCAACTGGCGCTACTCAACAGTGTCTTGAAAGCCGCGCGGGTAGGCATGATCGTACTTGACTCGCAGGAACGCGTCGTCTTGTGGAACCAATGGATGGAGCAACACGCGTTTTGCTCTTCGGAATCGGTGTTTGGCAAGTCGTTCGTCGAACTTTATCCGGAGTTGACGAACGGTCGCGCCCACAATGCCATCAAGGGCGCATTAAAAGACAATTTCGCATCCTTGATATCGCAAACCCTGAACAAAGCGCCCTTCCCGCTCTTTGCCAATGCCGATGATCGCCTGGTCGGCACCCGCATTCAACAAGCGGTGCAGGTCATGCCGATAGATTTGCCGTCGCATTTGCCGCTGCAGCAGCATTGCCTGATACAAATCACCGACGTCAGCATGGCGGTCGCCCGCGAAAAGCAATTGCGCGATTTGGCGATGGAGTTGCAAGGCCAGATCTTTGCCGATGGCTTGACCGGCATTCCGAATCGACGCCGTTTTGATGAACACATGGAAGGCGAATTCCGCCGGGCCAAACGCGCCTCAACGCCGCTATCGCTGATCATGATCGATGTCGATTCGTTCAAGGACTATAACGATAATTATGGGCATCAAAAAGGCGACGAATGCTTGATTCTGATCGCCGCAGCGCTGTCGCGCATTCTCGGCCGACCCTGCGATCTGGTGGCGCGTTATGGCGGTGAAGAATTCATGGCAGTGCTTCCGAACACCAATGCAGACGGTGCATTGGTGTTCGCCGAAAGCATGCGCAACGAGATCGCATCGCTGGCCATCGAACATGCGTATTCGAAGGTCGCGCCGCATGTCACCATCAGCCTCGGGGTGATTACGCAAATCCCGTCGCATAACACGGCAATCCCGCATCTGATCGGCGCCGCTGACCGCGCGCTCTATCAAGCCAAGCGCAATGGCCGCAATTGCGTGGTAGTGCATGGGGACAAGCCAAAGACGGCCGCCTCTCCTGCCGCTGCCTGACTATCCCAGCAGGCAAACCACCATCTCAATCGCGGTGCACTTTATGCTTAAGCTGTTTTACGTAGCGCACTAGCTGCTGTCGCCAGCGCGGTAATATGCGCCCAGTCACCGGCCAACATGGCGTCTTTCGGCGTCAGCCACGAACCGCCGACACAGGCGACATTTTTACAGGCGAGGAATTGGCCTGCGGTCGCTTCCGTAATCCCACCGGTCGGGCAAAAGGTGATGTCCGACAAAGGGCCAGCAATGGCGTTCAACATGCCGATCCCGCCGGCCGGCACTGCCGGAAACAATTTCAATTGCCGAAAACCGGCTTCCCGTGCACTCATGACTTCCGATGGCGTCATCACGCCCGGCAGTAATGGCAGGCCGCTTGAGATGGCAGCGTCGATCAGGGCGCGCGTCAAGCCCGGCGAAACACCAAACACTGCGCCGGCGTCACGCGCAGCTGCGAATTCATCAGGATGGGTCAAGGTGCCTACGCCGATGATGGCGCCGGGCACCTGCTCGGCCATCGCCCGTATCGCCGGCAAACCATGCACGGTGCGCAAGGTCACTTCAAGCACGCGGATACCGCCCGCGACCAGCGCTTTCGCCAGGGGCACGGCATGATTGATATCGTCAATCGCGATCACCGGAATCACCGGCGAAGTCCGCATCACTTCCAACATGTCGGGCATCAGTTTCATACGCTTGCTTTCTCCAAAATTTCTATGTTTTCTATCGCCGGCGGCAAACCAAAGCTGGTCGCGCCCTCTTCCGCCGCGCTGACCGCATTGCGGAACATCGCAAACAATTCGCGTCCCATGCCAACGTGATTCGCGGACAAATCAGCCGTTTGCGCTTTGCGCGCGGCCCATTCTGCTTCCGGCACCAGCGCCTGCAACACGCCCGCCTCTGCATCCAGGCGTATCAGGTCGCCATTGCGCACCAGACCCAATGGACCACCTGCCAACACTTCCGGCGATACGTGGATCGCAGCCGGCACTTTACCCGACGCGCCGGACATGCGGCCATCGGTGACCAGTGCTACATGGCGCCCGGCGTCCTGCAAATTTGCCAACGCCGGCGTCAGTGAATGCAACTCAGGCATGCCATTGGCACGCGGTCCTTGAAACAGCACGACTGCGACAAAGTCACGATCCAGTTCGCCCGCCTTGTAGGCGCGCATAAACGCGTCTTGCGATTCAAACAAAATGGCCGGCGCTTCGACGATGCGATGCTGCGGCTTGACTGCCGAAACCTTGACCACCGCCCGCCCCAGATTGCCGGACAATAAACGCAAGCCGCCATCGGCGGAAAACGGTTGGGCAGCCTTGCGCAGCACACTTTCGTCACCGCTCTCTTGCGGCGGTGCTTGCCATACTACGGTATTTTCGCGCAATTGCGGTTCCGCGCAATGGGCACGCAGACCCTGTCCCATGATCGTAGTGACGTCGTCATGCAGCAAACCGGCGTCCAGCAATTCGCGAATCACGAAGGGCGTGCCACCGGCAGCATGGAAATGATTCACATCGGCTTCGCCGTTCGGGTAAATGCGCGTCAATTGCGGCACCACACCCGAGAGATCGTCAAAATCGTTCCAGTCGATCACGATGCCGGCAGCCTTGGCAATCGCCACCAGATGCAAGGTGTGATTGGTCGAACCGCCGGTCGCCAACAAGGCAATCACTGCATTAACGATGCTCTTTTCATCGACCACATGTCCAACCGGGATGAAAGCCTGTCCCTGCTGGCTGATCTCCACAGCGCGTTTTGCCGCAGCCGCCGTCAAGGCGTCGCGCAAAGGCGTGTTCGGTGTGATGAATGCTGCACCCGGCAAATGCAGGCCCATGACTTCCATCAGCATTTGATTGCTGTTGGCGGTGCCGTAGAAAGTGCAAGTGCCGGCGTCATGATACGACTGCGCCTCTGCCTCAAGCAAGGCCGCGCGGTCTATTTTTCCCTGTGCATACAATTGCCGCACCTTGGCTTTTTCCGGATTCGACATGCCGCTGGTCATCGGCCCTGCCGGAATGAAGACAGCCGGCAAATGCCCGAAATGCAGCGCACCGATCAGCAAGCCCGGCACGATCTTGTCGCACACGCCGAGATACACAGCCGAATCAAACATATTGTGCGACAAGGCGATCGCCGTTGCCATCGCAATGGCATCGCGCGAAAACAAGGACAACTCCATCCCGGCCTGGCCTTGCGTAATACCATCGCACATCGCCGGAGTGCCACCGGCAAATTGCGCAACGCCACCAGCGGCCCGCACTGCATCGCGGATAATCTGTGGATAACGCTCAAATGGTTGATGTGCTGACAACATATCGTTATAAGCCGATACAATAGCAACGGACGGGTTCCTTTGTTGCTTCAGCGCCAGCTTATCGTTAGCTGGAAATGCGGCAAAACCATGGGCAAGATTGGTACATGACAGCGTGCCGCGATGCACTCCCTGCCTACGCGCTGCCTCCAGCCGCTGCAAATAGGCGCTGCGATAGGGCTGGCTGCGCTGCACAATACGTGCGGTCACTGCGGAAATAACGGGATGAACTGACATGATCGTTTCCTTACTCGGTGCAATTACTGAAATTTTACTACACAATTGAACAAAACACAGCCTCGATGCATCAAACAATAAGCGATAATTTGAGTCAATTTTATCTGAAATTATCTAATAAATAACAATAATGAACGACAATCCGGCGAAAAATGGGCAATTTGTGCAATTGTGTCACTAAATTATGTGCAAATAATTTTGTAGTGGATTTTCCATTTTTTGATGTATAGTTAAACAAATCTCTTTTTGTACGGCGCAAATCACCATGCATCCACCTTCTCTCGACAAAACCGCAACGTTTCTGGCTCTCGAGGACCATCACGGAATAGCCCGTGAATGGAAACTTCGCGATTTATTTGCCGATGAACCGAATCGATTCAAGGAATTTTCAGTCGATGCAGCCGGGCTATTTCTGGACTATTCGAAGAATCGCCTGAATCGAAAAACCGTGCAACTATTGTGCGCCTTGGCACGCGAGCGCGGCGTGGAAGAGCGACGCGAGGCGATGTTCAACGGCGAGAAAATCAACACCACCGAAAATCGCGCGGTACTGCACACTGCATTGCGCGCACCGCGTGGATCTGCTTTGGAAGTCGATGGACAGGACGTCAATCATGATGTGCACGCCGTGCTGGATCGCATCAAGCTGTTTACCGATCGCGTGCGTTCGGGCGAATGGCTCGGGCATACCGGCAAAGCCATCACCGATGTGGTCAATATCGGTATCGGTGGCTCTGATCTCGGCCCGGAAATGGTGTGTCGCGCACTGCGCACCTTCACCCATCCTCGCCTGACCATGCATTTTGTCGCCAACGTCGATGGCCACGATCTGGATGCGGTACTGTCGAGAGTAAATCCGGAAACAACCCTGTTCGTCATTGCCTCCAAAACCTTCACCACTGCCGAGACCATGCTCAATGCAGGCTCGGCCCGCAAGTGGTTCCTGCAAAGCGCAAGTGAAGACGCTTTACCAAAACATTTCGTCGCGGCTTCAACCAATACCAAGGGCGTCACTGCATTTGGCATCGATGCCGCCAACATGTTCCCGTTCTGGGACTGGGTCGGGGGGCGTTACTCGATCTGGTCGGCTATCGGATTACCGGTAGCACTTGCCATCGGTGCAGAGCAATTCAATGACTTCCTCGCCGGCGCGCATGCAATGGATGTGCATTTCCGCAGCGCACCGCTGGAACAGAACATGCCGGTGCTGATGGGCCTGATCGGAATCTGGAATCGCAACTTCCTTGGCAGCACGTCGATTTCCATCGCTCCATATCATCAGGATTTAAGCCAGTTTGCCGATTATCTGCAACAGCTGGAAATGGAGAGTAACGGCAAGCGCGTGACCCGCAACGGCGATCCGCTGAACTATGAAACTTGCCCTGCAGTGTGGGGCAATGTCGGCACCAATGGTCAGCATGCATATTTCCAGTTGCTGCATCAAGGCACCGACGTCATTCCCGTTGATTTCATTATCGCCTTGAAGGCCGCACATCACTTGCCGGGTCATCAAGCTTCCTTGCTGGCCAATTGCTTCGCGCAATCGGAAGCCTTCATGCGCGGCAAAACCGCCGAAGAAGTGCGCACAGACCTGCAAGGGCAACAATTGCCGGAAGCGGAAATTGCGGCGTTGCTGCCGCATAAGACATTTCCGGGCAACCGGCCCAGCAATACGATCTTGATGGAAAACCTGACTCCTCACAGTCTCGGTTCGCTAATCGCCTTGTATGAACACAAGGTATTCGTGCAAGGTGTGATCTGGGATGTCAACAGCTTCGACCAATGGGGTGTCGAACTGGGCAAGGTGCTCGCAAAGAATATCCAGATTGAATTGACCGGCAGCACACAAACCCTGGCGCACGATGGCTCCACCAACGGCTTGATTGCGCTGGCGAGAGCGGCGCTTTAGGAAGCTGTTTATGATCTGTAGCGGACGGGCGCCTCTCGTGGCCCGGTCAGTTGGCGCTAAACGGCGCGGAGAAACCGGAATGTACTTAAGTACATGAGAATTTTGAGCACCGTTTAGCGCCAAATCACGCCCGCGCAGCAAGATCATAAAGAGGTTCTAAAGAACGCAACCTTTAACAACCACACTACGTAGTTATTTCTCATCATGGCACTTGCAGATTTTGATTTAGTCTTGTTCGGCGGCAGCGGCGACCTGTCAATGCGAAAACTCTTGCCGGCGATGTATGCCCGCGATCGCGCCAAGGATTTGCCCGTGAGCGCGCGCATTATTTGCGTCGGACGGCATGACTGGAGCCAGGAAGAATTCCTGAAGGCCGTCGAGGAAAATGCCAGGCCGCATATTGCGACAGCTATATTCGACCAAAAAATGTGGCAGACATTTTGTGCGCGCATCACTTATGTGACACTTAATGCCAGCGATGCCGGTACCTATCATGCCTTGGTCGACGTGATGCGTAACGACGCCTCCGTGACGCGGGTCTTCTACTTGGCCACGCCACCGAGTTTGTTCTCGACGATCTGCCACAACCTGGCCGGCGCCGGCCTGGCGACCGAAAATTCGCGTGTGGTTTTGGAAAAACCACTGGGACGCGACCTCGCCAGCGCCAAGCAAATCAATGCTGAAGTGGGCCGCGTATTCAAGGAATCGCAAATCTTCCGTATCGATCATTACCTCGGCAAGGAGGCCGTGCAGAATCTGCTGGCGTTGCGCTTTGGCAATGTGTTGTTCGAACCGTTGTGGCGGCGCGAGTGGATTTCCGACGTGCAGATCACCATCGCCGAAGAACTCGGCGTCGGCAATCGGATGGGCTACTACGAGAATTCCGGCGCATTGCGCGATATGCTGCAAAATCACTTGCTGCAATTACTCTGTATCGTCGCCATGGAACCGCCGACATCGGCCACGCCCGATGCCGTGCGCGATGAGAAACTGAAGGTATTGCGCTCGCTCAAACGCTTCACGCCCACCACGCTGGCCCAGAATGTGATTCGTGGCCAATATCGCGGCGGCCACCTGGAAGGATTGCCGGTTCCCAGTTATCGTAACGAGCCGGACGCCGACCCGCATTCGCGCACCGAAACCTTTGTCGCGGTGAAAGCGGAAATCGATACCTGGCGTTGGGCCGGTGTGCCGTTTTATCTGCGTACCGGCAAGCGCATGGCCGATCAACTGGCGGAAATCGTGGTGCGCTTCAAGAGCGTTCCGCATTCGATTTTCGCCCAGGCGAACGGTGCCACCCAGCCTAATTGCCTGATCATCCGCTTACAACCGGACGAAGGGCTGCATCTGAACTTGATGGCAAAAACGCCCGGTGACGGCATGCGCTTGCGCCCGGTCGATCTGGAGCTGGACTTCCGGGAAACCTTCAAGATGCCGCGCATGGAGGCCTATGAGCGCCTCTTGCTCGATGTATTGCGCGGCCAATTGACCCTGTTCATGCGCAGCGACGAATTGGAAGCCGCATGGGAATGGGTCGAGCCGATCCTGAATTATTGGGAGCAGGAAGAAACCGAGCCTATTCCCTACACCTCGGGAACCTGGGGGCCGGCTGCCGCCAGTGCGTTGATTGGCCGCGACGGTTTGCAATGGCGCGAAGAAGCGCTGCCGGAACTGTAGGCAATATGCTGCTCGATTCGATCCGCACGCAAATTGAATTGCTCTCGAAGTCCGAGAAAAAGGTCGCTCACGCCGTATTGAGCAACCCTGATCTGGCGATTTCGGGCAACATCACGGCGCTCGCGAAAAATGCCGCAGTTTCCGAGCCGACCGTGGTGCGGTTTTGCCGCGCGCTGGGCTATGACGGCTGGCAGGAATTCAAATTGAAATTGGCGCAAGGCCTGGCGCTCTCGGTACCCGGCATGGAAGAGTTGCCGGCCCAGGACGATTTGGCGGCCGACCTGGTCAACAAGATTTGCAGCCGCTCGATCAATACTTTGCTGGACTTGCGCAACAACCTCGATGCCGATGCCATTCAGAACGCGCTCGACGTGCTCACGCGCGCCAACAAAATCGAGTTCTACGGCCAAGGCACATCGGGCATTGTGGCCGCCGACGCGCAGCATAAATTCTTCCGCTCCGGCGTGCCCACGGTCGCCTACAGCGACCCGCATATCCATAGCATCGCCGCTTCCCTGCTCAAAAAAGGCGATGCGGTGGTTGCCATCTCGCAGCGCGGCAACAGCCCGGCCTTGCTGCGCAGCGTGCAACTGGCGCGCAACATGGAAGCCGATGTCATTGCGCTCACGCCCAGCGGCAGCCCCTTGGCCGACCTGGCGACCGTGCTGGTGCCGATTGACTTGAGCGTCAATACCGATCCCTATACGCCGATTTCAGCGCGCCTGGCACATCTGGTGGTGATCGATATTCTTGCGGTCGGACTGGCACTCAAACGCGGCCCGGAATTCCGCAATAAAATGCAGAATGCGCAAAAGGCGCTGCAAAAATACGATATGCAGTTCGATTCCTTCTTCCGCTGAACCGATTGAAGGACCCGGTCGTCAAGTACAAGGATCTATATCGAAAGCGACGACGGCTCGCCGCTGAAGATATTGTTTTGCATCGCCTTTACTACCGCCTGGGTACGGTTACCGACCCCCAGCTTCAGCATCAGGTTTTGCATATGATTGCGCACGGTTAATTCGCTGATTCCGAGTATTCTGGCGGTTTCGGAATTGGTCTTTCCGAAGTAAATCCATTTCAATATCTCCGCTTCGCGCCGCGTCAGCCCCCAATTGGCCCTGCTTGCGCCATGCCTCGGGGCCGACATAGTCGCCTGCGCGGATTTCTCTTCATGCTTCGCCGCCGTCGCTGAATTCGATTGCATAATTCTGAGCAAAACCTGATGCAGATGCGGAACCAGCATGGAAAATATTTCAGCCTGATGCGCGCTCAATGGCTCGGCAAGTGTGCCTAGGTAAAACAAACTGGCCATTCCTGCCGTCACATCGATAACGCCGTGCATCGCAATATTTCGCACTCCATGCTGCACCATCAGCGCCTTCCATTCCCTCTGTTCCGGATTTAATTCGCTATCGTCCAGTTCGGAAATAGTGACATACATGGGTTCGCGTTGCCGCTTCCACAGCGGCAAAAGCAAATTATTCGTCGCGCAAGAAATGGAAACCAATGCTTCCATCATTTCCGGGGGGCAGCCGAAACCGAGGCGTTGCCCATGCGCCGTAGTCCCGAGATTGCCAATCCCGCACACGCTCATCTTATGCGGGATGAAGCCGCCGACAAAAAAGCGGACGATTTCTTCGAGATGCTCGACAGTGCCGGCATTGCGGCACTTCTCAAGCGTGCTGAAAATAAAATTTCTCTCGACTGTGCTTAACATCCATTACTCCATTTCGACAGATTGTGCAAAACCTACCTGCCACTTGAACCGCGCCTAGAGATTTCTTCGACTAGTGCATGCTGCTTAAAGGCAATAATTATTATCACAGAAATTATACAAACTTATACCTGTCAATTCATGCAACCCCTTTACAATACAATAAGTTACATCGGACAATCAATCAAAACTCATGGCAAAGCCCCTAGCCGGCTACTTCTGAAAGGAATCGTTCCATGCAGGAAAAATTGAATGCAGAATTTTTCAATGTCTTCGGTCACGACTATTTGCCGGGATTAGTGGGTGTTGTCATCAAGCAGGTAGGAGAAAATTATCTGCTCGCCGAACTTCCGGTACAAAAGACCGTCATGGCGCCGAACGGCTATTTACATGCCGGCACCGTGGTCAGCCTTGCCGACACCGCTTGCGGATACGGCTGCTTCGCAAATCTTCCCGAAGGTGCGAGTAATTTCACCACAATCGAATTGAAAAGCAATTTCATGGGTACCGCACGCGACGGCACGGTCACTTGCGAAGCCAAGGCCATCCATACCGGCCGCACCACGCAAGTCTGGGACGCGGTTGTGACGCATCAGGAAACAAAGAAGCTGATCGCGACGTTTCGCTGCACGCAAATGATACTGTGGCCGAAATAAGCGCTGCCACGTATGCCTTGAATTACGGACTACAATATCGATTATCTCTCGCCATCTTCTCGATTGAGCCGCCATGAATCAACTTGAACAACTGAAGCAATACACGACCATCGTCGCCGACACCGGCGATTTTCAAACGATGAAAGCGTTTGCGCCGCGCGATGCGACAACCAATCCTTCACTTATCCTGAAGGCGGTGCAAAAGGATGAATACACGCCATTGCTGGAAAAGGCGGTGCGTGAGCACGGCAGTAAAAGCAACGCCGAAATTACCGATCACTTGCTGATAACATTCGGCCTGGAAATCCTGAAAATCGTTCCCGGCCGCGTTTCCACGGAAACCGATGCGCGCCTGTCCTTCGACACCGCCGGCATCATCGCGAAGGGCCGCGCCTTGATCGCGCTGTATCAAGCAGCCGATATTCCGCGGGAACGAATTTTAATCAAGATCGCCTCGACCTGGGAAGGTATCCGCGCGGCCGAAGTGTTGGAACGCGAAGGCATCCATTGCAATATGACGCTATTGTTCGCATTGCCGCAAGCCGTCGCCTGCGCGGAAGCCCGCGCCACGCTGATTTCTCCGTTCGTCGGCCGCATTTACGACTGGTACAAAAAATCGACTGGCCAGGAATATAGCGGCGCTGATGATCCTGGCGTGCAATCTGTCCAGCGTATCTATAACTACTATCGCAAATTCGGCTATCCGACGGAAGTGATGGGCGCGAGCTTTCGCAATACCTCGCAAATCACGGAACTGGCGGGTTGCGATTTGTTGACGATCAGCCCGGAATTATTGCAAAAGCTGGCGGAATCGAATGCGCCTGTTACGCGCAAACTGACTGTTGACTCTGCAAAATCAGCAGATGTCGAAAAACTGTCACTGGACGAAATCCGTTTCCGCAGCATGCTCAACGACGACGCGATGGGTACCGAGAAATTGGCGGAAGGAATCCGTCTGTTTTGCGCGGACGCCGTCAAGCTGGAAAAGATGATCGAGGCACTGCGCTAGGCCTTCGGCGATTGCAAGGCTTGCACTGCAATCGCCATCGCACTGGCATTCTCACCGCCCTGCTTCTGTAAGCCGGTGACCACACCGGCGCGATCAACTGTCGGACGGTTCTGGCTGACTTTCCATTTGCCAACCAATTTCTTGATGGGCATTTCGATCCCCACAATCGCCGACAGCATTTTCTCAATGTAGTCGGCGGGGGCGTCGGACACTTTCCAAGGCGCCGCTTGCGACGCTTCATAGCGGTCAGTCAGGCGCCCGACCAACGCCCGCAGCCACGCCGGATCTTCGATGATCGTCATTGCACCGCTGGCGTGTACCACCATGTAATTATAGGTTGGCACAACCTGACCATTGTCCTGCTTGGTTTGATACCAGTTCGGTGAGATATAGGCCTGCGCCCCCTGGAACACCGCCAACGCATCGACATCTTTGGAGAATTCCCGCCATACCGGATTATTGCGGGCGACGTGCGCGCGCAAGGTACCGTAGGGCGCCGGCTCGGGATCAATCTCGAACGGAATATGATTGGCTTCAAGCCCGCCTGCGGATAGCGTCACCAAGGTACCGAGGCCGTAATCGCGTATCAACTGATGCAATACTTCGACGCGGGATTCCTCAAAATGTGCAGGCAGGTACATGTCCGATTACCTCCAGGTTATCAGCTTAAGTTATCAGTTCAAATCACCTTGTCGTGGCGCAAGCGATCGATTTGCGCCGCGTCGTAACCGAGCGCCTTCAATACTTCCTCATTATGCTCGCCCAGCGCCGGTCCCAACCAGTTGGTAACGCCAGGCGTGGCGGACAATTTTGGCGTAATCGCCGGCAATTTAATCGGCGTGCCATCCTTGAATGCATGCTGCTCGAACATCTGGCGCGCCAGGAATTGCGGGTCGCTCATCATGTCGCGCACCGAGTAGATCTTGCCGACCGGAACGTCTGCGGATTTGAGAATCGCCAATGCCTGCTCAATCGATTGCGTGCTGCACCAGGCCTGTATCGCGGCGTCGATTTCTGCTGTGCGTGGCACGCGGCCATCGTTGCGCGTGAGTCCGGGGTCATCTGCCATATCTTGCCGACCAATTGCCACCATCAGGCGCTTGAATATGGCATCGCCATTGCCGGCGATGACGATATTCTCGCCGTCTTGCGTGGTATAAGTATTGGAGGGAACGATGCCTGGCAAAGCGCCGCCGGTGCGCTCGCGCACTACGCCGGCATGATCGTATTCCGGCACCAACGACTCCATCATATTGAACACCGACTCATACAGGGCGACATCGACCATCTGCCCCTGCCCTGCCACGCATTGCGCACCTGACGCGCCGTTCCAGCGACCGCCGGTCACGTCGCGATGGCGCAAGGCCATCATCGCGCCGATCACGCCATGCAAGGCGGCGACCGAATCGCCGATCGAGATGCCGACCCGCACCGGCGGCCGGTCCGGGTGGCCAGACACATAGCGCAACCCACCCATCGATTCGCCAATCGCGCCGAATCCCGGCAAATCTTTCATCGGGCCGGTCTGGCCATAACCCGATAAGCGCACCATGATGGTGGCCGGGTTTTCCGCTTTCAACTGCTCATAGCCGAGCGACCATTTTTCCAGCACGCCGGGCCGATAATTTTCGATGATGATATCGGCTTCCAGCGCCAGGCGACGCGCGATCTCCTGCCCGCGCGGGTCTTTCATGTTCAGGGTGAGACTCTTCTTGTTACGTGCCTGCACCGACCACCACAAAGACGTGCCATCCTTCAATACGCGCCACTGGCGGATCGGATCGCCGCCTTCCGGTGATTCGATCTTGATCACGTCGGCGCCGAATTCGGCTAGCATCCGCGAGCAAAACGGGCCGGCAATCAAGGTGCCGAGTTCTAATACTTTGATGCCTGCCAGCGGGCCTTTTGCTGATGACGATTTTTCCATGCTATTCAGGAATTCCTTCTATGCCGTGCGCCGATCCAGCATCGCACGCGCGATCGTCCCGGCATCCACATATTCCAGTTCGCCGCCAACCGGCACGCCGCGCGCCAAACGGCTCACCTTGAGGCCGCGTGCTTTCAAGGTTTCGCTGATGTAGTGAGCGGTCGCTTCGCCTTCGTTGGTGAAATTGGTCGCCAGCACCACTTCGTTGACGACGCCGTCAGTGGCACGGGCAATCAGCTTTTCCAGATGAATGTCTTTCGGGCCGATGCCATCCAGCGGCGACAAGCGCCCCATCAGCACGAAATACAAACCCTTGTAAGTCAAGGTCTGTTCGATCATCAACTGATCGCCGGGCGTTTCAACCACGCACAGCAACGCGGGCTCGCGTTCGTCGTCGAGGCAAGTCTCGCACACTTCATGCTCGGTGAAGGTATTGCACTTCGCGCAATGATGGATTTGCGCCACCGCCTGCGACAACGCGCGCCCCAGCATCGCCGCGCCATCGCGATCGTGCTGCAACAGATGGTAAGCCATCCGTTGCGCAGACTTCGGCCCGACGCCAGGCAAGCGGCGCAAGGCCTCAGTCAGGAATTCCAGACTGGATGGCGACTTCATTGGTGATGCTCCACCATCATGCGATTTTCATTCACGAATTATCCGCAACTCAGAATGGCATCTTGAAGCCGGGTGGCAGCGGCAAGCCAGCCGTCATGCCTGCCATTTTCTCTTGCGACAGCGCTTCCGCCTTGCGTACTGCGTCGTTGAATGCGGCTGCTACCAGGTCTTCCAGCATGTCCTTGTCGTCGCCCAGCAATGAGGGATCGATGGCAACGCGCTTGACGTCGTTCTTGCAGGTCATGATGACCTTGACCAAGCCGGCGCCGGATTGTCCTTCGACCTCGATCAAGGCAAGTTGATCCTGCATTTTCTTCATATTGTCTTGCATCGCCTGGGCTTGCTTCATCAGCCCTGCCAATTGGTTCTTCATCATAATTTTCTCCTGGTTAGTAGAGTGAACGTATCAAGGGGCAAGCTGAATATTCCAGGTCAATGCAGTCGGAGATATTCAGCTATCAATATTTTTCAGTTGGGCCTGATAGAACCGGGCATGATCGTCGCTCCGAATTCCTGCTGCATCTTTTGCACGAATGGATCACTTTGGAATAAATCTTCGGTCCGCTTCTGCAGCGCGTCCCGATCCGCCAGTGCAAACACGTTCGCCGTATGCTCAACCGCCCCGGGTTCTGTGGTGACGCGCACATTGCGGCCGAAGCGCTCTGTCAATGCCGCCGCGAGTTTATCGACACTACCGGCAGATAACAAGGTCTCTACCGCTACCCGCAGATGAAACCGCGGATTGTCGTTGCTTATGTCGCAGCTGATCAATTCGCTTTGCTGCGCAAGCTGCTGGGCGACGCCGCGCACCGGCAGGGATGCCGCCAGCGTCGGCCAATTGCCATCCCAATCAAGCGCAGCGACTGGCTGCGGATCAAACGGACGCGACGTTTTGACAGCCGCTTGCAGTGCTGCCGCTTTGATAACATGGGCAACTTCAGCAATCTTGATTTCCTGCACCTCTGGCTCGGTACGAGAGAATTGCGCAACCTCAGCTTGCGGCGCACTGTTTTTTACTTCCGCGCCGCTAGGGAAATCATAAGGCGGCGGTTCCGATGACGATTGCTCGTCCAGCCAAGGCGGTGCCGAACTAGGGATCGGGGCCTCGGCACGCGGGCGCATCGCTGCCGGCGGCGACATCGCTGGTGCCGTTGCCACTCTTGCTGCTGGAGGATTCGCTGCCGGAGCGGCCATTGGCGCGCCCTTTGCCCCGCCGCGCGCGGCTTCCAAGGCTGCACGGGCCGGGCTCATCGCGGCAGCCGGCCTAGTGACAGGCGCACTGGCGACTGCGGCTTGCGGTGCCGCGCTCAAGCGCGCCGCCGGTGCCGGCGCCGCTGCTGGAGCACTCGCGCGCACGTCCGCACCGCCGACGCCTGGCCGGAATGCCAGCATGCGCAGCAAGGTCATCGAGAAACCGGCATATTCGTCAGGCGCCAAGCCAAGTTCATTGCGGCCATGCACTACGATCTGGTAAAACAGTTGAATCTCTTCGGCATCGAACAAGCCGGCAAGGCGCAAGATGTCGCTGCGCTCCGGCAAGTCTTCAGGCACGGCGGATGGCACGGTCTGCGCGAGCGCAATCCGATGCAATAAGCCGCCAAGGTCTTGCAAAGCACCGTTGTAGGACAAGCTGCGCGTCGCCATTTCGTCGGCCACCGCCAGCAAGCCGGAGCCGTCATTGGCCGCCAACGCATCCAGCACCCGGATCAGATAGGATTGATCGAGCGCACCGAGCATCCCCTGCACGGCTTCCAGCGTCACCTTGCCGGCGGCATAGGCAATGGCCTGGTCGGTCAAGGACAAGGCATCGCGCATCGACCCGTGCGCACCCTGCGCCAGCAAACGCAGAGCCGGGGTTTCAAATTCGATCACTTCCTGCCCCAGAATATTGTCAAGATGGCTGACGATATGGCCGGGCGGCATTTGCTTCAAGTTGAACTGCAGACAGCGCGACAATACCGTGACCGGAATTTTTTGCGGATCGGTCGTCGCCAAGATGAATTTGACGTGCTCAGGCGGCTCTTCCAGCGTTTTCAACATCGAGTTGAACGCATGATTGGTGAGCATGTGTACTTCGTCGATCATGTAGACCTTGAAACGCGCATTCGACGGCGCATACACCGCCTGCTCCAGCAATTGCGCCATTTCATCGACACCGCGATTGGAGGCGGCATCCATTTCAATGTAGTCGACAAAACGACCGGCATCGATGGCCACGCAGGCATCGCACACACCGCAAGGTTGCGCAGTGATGCCAGTCTCACAATTGAACGACTTGGCCAGGATACGCGACAAGGTGGTCTTACCGACCCCGCGCGTGCCGGTGAACAAATAAGCATGGTGCAAACGCTTCTGCTCCAGCGCGTGCGTCAAGGCCCGCACCACGTGCTCTTGCCCAACCAGGGTTTCAAAGCTTTTCGGACGATATTTGCGGGCTAGTACTTGGTAAGACATTATGGATGCCAAGATATAAAGGGTGACAGCATTTTACCCGACCTAGCGCTTCGTTTTGCAGTCGATTGCAGTTCACGCGTCGGGTAAGGGTTTGAGTTGGCTTTCCATGGATGCGAGATAACCGTGAACCAGCGCGCCAAGTTGCTTTCGAAACAAGGGTGTCGCGACTGTTTCCGGCCTGCACATCAGGGTTTGATACAGCAAACCATACACGGCCGCATGCACGACATAGGCCGCTTCGTGCACGGTGGCGTCGTCGAACCGCGCCGCTGACGCCGCTATTGCCTGCGCCCAAAGATCGACGAAATGCTGGTAGAGCGATTGATAAGCCTCGGCGTCCGAAATCTGCCGCTCCAGAAAAATCAAGGCGGACCATTGTTGCGGTTGATCGCTATGCAAGACGACAAATTCATCCAGCAAGGCATTCACCATTTCAGCCAGCGGCTTGCCACGCATTGCCTCAATGCATGCCAGGCTGTGCGTGCCCACACCCTTGAAACGCTGATGGATGCAATTCGCCGCAATGGCCTTCTTGCCGGGAAAGTGTTCGTAGACGGTTCCCAGGCCGACGCCGGCGACTGCGGCGATGTCGCGTATCGTCAGGCGGGCATAGCCTTTTTCCAGCAAAAGCCGAACAAAGGCTTCCAGAATCGCATTTTGCGTCATTCGGGATCGCTCCTGGACCGGGCGGCGGCGGGGCTGCAAGGGATTATGCGTCAATACCTGTTTCTTTCACAAAAGACGAACACCTGATGAACTCACAAGCGATAGACTACTCTTTTCAGGAAGCACACAAAACTATCAGGAGACCAACCATGCAATGGCCAACCCACGAAGTCACCAATCAGGTGCCACTGCTGCAAGATTACAATATTTTCACTTCCGATATCGCATTAAGCGAAGGCGTACAGCGCGAACAAGCGGGCTGGCATAGCGAAAATCTGGCCCGCCTGGGCGCCGAACTCGGCAGCGCGGAAGTATTGCGCCTGGGTGAGCTGGCCAATCATCACACGCCTGAATTGGTAACGCATGATCGCACTGGACGACGCGTCGATCAAGTGGAATTTCACCCAAGCTGGCATGAATTGCTAACGCTGGTGCGGCGCGAAAACCTGCATGCGCTGCCGTGGATGCAAGCCAAGCCCGGTGCACAAGTCGCACGTGCTGCGGGTTATTTTCTGCAAGGACAGGTCGAAGGCGGCAGCCTGTGTCCGATCACGATGACCTTCGCCTCCATTCCCGTACTGCAAAACGAACCTGCCTTATTTGCCGGCCTGAAAGATAAATTATTTTCCTCGCGGCACGATTCACGCGACCTGCCGCTAGAGCAAAAATATTCGATCATGATCGGCATGGGCATGACTGAAAAGCAAGGCGGCTCGGATGTCCGCTCCAACACCACGAAGGCAGTGCCGTTGAATGGCGAAGGAGGTGGAGAAGGACGCGGCGCGGCGTACGCATTGACCGGCCACAAATGGTTCTTTTCGGCACCGATGTGCGACGCTCATCTGGTACTAGCGCGCACCGAAGGTGGATTATCGTGCTTTTTCGTGCCGCGCTGGCGCCCTGACGGCAGCAAGAATGCGATCCTGATTCAACGCCTGAAAGACAAGCTCGGCAATCGCTCCAACTCCAGCAGCGAAGTCGAATTCCAGGATGCCTATGGCGTCATGGTCGGCGAAGAAGGACGCGGCATCCCCACCATCATCGAAATGGCGAATCACACCCGTCTTGACTGTGTAATCGGCAGCGCCGCCATGATGCGGCAGGCGTTTGCGCAGGCGGCGCATCACGCCAGCCATCGCAGCGCATTCGGCCGTCCGCTGATCGAGCAGCCATTGATGCGCAACGTGTTGTCCGACCTGGCGTTGGAAAGCGAAGCCGCTACCTTATTGATGCTGCGCCTGGCGCGCGCTTTCGAAGCGGTGGACGACCCCTTGCAGCGCGCCTGGCGGCGCATCGTGACACCGGCTGCGAAATTCTGGATCTGCAAGCGCGCGCTCGAATTTACCGGCGAGTGCATGGAAGTCTGGGGCGGCAACGGTTACGTCGAAACCGGGCCGATGGCGCGGCTGTATCGCGAAGCGCCGGTCAATTCAATCTGGGAAGGCTCGGGCAATGTGATGTGCCTGGACGTATTGCGGGCGATTGAGCGCGACCCGGAAGGCATCAAGCTGCTGTTGGATGACTTGACGATAGCGGGCACCAATGCCGGTATGCGGCAATTGCTGGCTGGTTTGCGCGAAGATCTCAGTGCAGCGCCGGATCAAAGGGAAATGCTGGCACGTCGTTTCGCGCAGCGCCTGGTTTTGGCGGCGCAAGGCAGCCTGATGCTGCAACACGCACCAAGCCTGCATGCGGAAGCATTTATCGCCAGCCGCATCGACGGCGAATGCGGACGCGTATACGGCTGTTTGACCGCAGATTCAGTGCAAGCAGAGATATTGCAGAGGGCGTGGCCGACCATCTAAACGGTCGGCATCGATTGATTGAGGCGGTGCTGAAAAAACCGCTTCAATTGAAAATCAGAGGCGAGCCTTGTCTGCGGCACTTGTGGGGAATAGCTGTGGCTGCTTCGTTCCCGACCTGACCAGGTTGGCCATGCCACAATGCGCAGGGGCCCGCCGACCGGAATTCTACCAGCAAAGCGGGCCTCGCGCTTGGCCAAGCGCTGAATTCAGTCAAAATTAATATCTGACAAGCACGAGAAGCCCGAACTACAGGCCCAGTTCCTGCCAGATTTGGTCCACCTTCGCCTTCACATCAGCGCTCATGGAAATCGTTCGCCCCCACTCGCGACTGGTTTCGCCCGGCCACTTGTTGGTCGCGTCGATCCCCATCTTGCTGCCTAGGCCGCTGACCGGCGAGGCGAAATCCAGATAATCGATCGGCGTATTGTCCACCAGCACGGTGTCGCGCGTCGGGTCGACACGGGTGGTAATCGCCCAGATGACCTCTTTCCAATCGCGGATATTCACGTCCTCGTCCACCACCACGATGAATTTCGTGTACATGAATTGGCGCAGGAAACTCCAGACGCCAAACATGACCCTCTTGGCGTGGCCGGCATACGACTTCTTCATTTGCACCACCGCCATGCGGTAGCTGCAGCCTTCCGGCGGCAAATAGAAATCGGTGATTTCAGAGAATTGCTTTTGCAGTAGAGGAACGAATACTTCGTTCAAGGCCAAGCCTAAAATCGCCGGTTCGTCGGGCGGTTTGCCGGTATAGGTCGAGTGGTAAATCGGGTCACGACGCATCGTGATGCGGTCGATCGTAAACACCGGGAATTGATCCTGCTCATTGTAATAACCGGTGTGGTCGCCATACGGCCCTTCCAACGCATGCTCATAGCCGCTTGGATGATTTTCGTCGGGATAGATATGACCCTCAAGAACAATCTCGGCGGAGGCCGGCACCCGCAACTCGCTGCCGATAGCCTTGACCAATTCGGTGCGGCTGCCGCGCAGCAAGCCGGCGAATTGATATTCGGACAAGCTGTCCGGCACCGGCGTCACGGCCCCAAGAATGGTGGCAGGGTCGGCGCCAAGCGCCACCGCGATCGGATACGGCTGGCCGCGATTGATCAATGCATGCTCGCGAAAATCCAGCGCGCCGCCCCGTTGCGCCAACCATCGCATGATCACCTTGTTACGGCTCAGCACTTGCTGTCTATATATACCGAGGTTCTGGCGCTTCTTGTGCGGCCCCTTGGTAATGACCAGGCCCCAGGTAATCAAGGGTGCAATATCGCCCGGCCAGCAATGCTGGATCGGCAACTTCGCCAGATCAACGTCATTACCTTCCCATACGATATCGTGGCACGCAGCGGAACGCTGTTCCTTGGGCGCCATATCCCATAAGGATTTAAGCAATGTGCCGAGCCCCAGCACATCCTTGAATCCAGCCGGCGCTTGTGGTTCTTTCAAGCTTGCCAGCAAATGCCCGATGCGGCGCAATTCACTGACATCTTCGGCGCCCATGCCCAGCGCAACACGGCGCGGCGTGCCGAACAAATTACCTAATACAGGGATCTTATGTCCGCTCGGCTTGTCGAATAGGAGTGCCGGGCCAGCAGCGCGTAATGTCCGATCGCAAATCTCGGTCATTTCAAGATATGGCGAAATAGGCATCGAAATGTGTTTTAACTCGCCCAATCGTTCCAATTGGGCAATAAAATCGCGTAAATCTGAATATTTCATGTTTTTTTCGTGTTTTTCGATTGTCGACTCTATTACTTAATAGTTTCGCCCAAGTAGTTGATTTTATTGAATTTTGTTGCGATGCAGCGAAAAAAGTAAGACATATAAGTTATAGAAATTGATTTTTATAGTATTGACTTGATATAAACCCACTCCTACAATTCGAACAACTTGATTGAGATGCACTGCTTCGAAGACCGAATGCACCGCAAATTTGTAGTTCTCATCATTTCACGGGATCGGGGTCCCACATGACATTTTAAGGAGTGTTTTCGAAAGGCGTCAGCCTTCCCCCCGAAAAAGTTGTTTGCCGCTGACAATGCGCCAAC
>Ga0302315_10000761_pt1 | contig 35021 bp, 25 predicted proteins | sample III_Palsa_N3_1_FD_200532 | JGI IMG/M metagenome (GOLD analysis project Ga0302315, IMG submission 200532) | Peat permafrost microbial communities from Stordalen Mire near Abisko, Sweden - III_Palsa_N3_1 | ecosystem: Environmental > Terrestrial > Soil > Palsa > Peat permafrost | place: Sweden...
GGAGAAGCAGGGAAATCTCAGGACGAAGCTTGTTTCAGAGTCCGGCCGTCTATGTACGATTATGTCGATTCTCATGATCACCGTCATCAAAAACCTATTCATCAAACTGAAGGATTTAAAACAGGTGATTATCTTCAACATCTTCAGAAATACGAACGGGAAAAAGCCTCAGGCAAACGAGATGAAGATGACATTCCAGAAGCATTTGAATCGATGTTTTTACACCATCATATTTATTTGCCAGTCGCAATGAATGCTGCTGAGATGCCTGGGTTTTTACAAAAGATATTGGATGATTTTAGACAGATAGAAAAGGAATGTTCAGAAAAAGGGCAGTATCCATTAGGAGGGTATACTTTTGCAACACCCGAAGAAGCACGAGATTTACTTGAACAATATTTTAAGTGTATTAAGGTTCAAAATAAAGCAACAGAGAAAACAGCATCACCTGTTTTACAATTTTCTTCGCCTAAAACCGTCGAATCGATGACGCCATTAGCGTTTATAGATAATCATATTGCGACTCAATTAGGAGAGCAGTATAAAAAACAATATGGAAAAAATTGGGTAATAAAAAAAATAGAAGAAGCGGATGAGTTTGAAATCATATTTAACCTGCCTGCTTATCCGGCTCTAAAATGGCAAGAATGGTTTTTAAAGCGTTTCCCCAATAGCAGTTTTCAAAGAGGTGAAGACAATAAAGGGATTATTGTGGCCCTGTTAACAGCCGAAGATCTAAAACCAGAAAATAGAGAACTTTTTATGTCGCTGACGCGTACTTCTTCAGCGCATCCAGCAACGCTTGCTGATCTTCGGATTTAACGACAAATTCATTCATCCCGGCATTTTTGCAAATGTCGATATCGCGGGGATCATTACTCGCCGTTAAGGCGATCATGGGAATATCTTTGCAAGCATCGGGCAGGGCGCGGATCATTTTAGCCGCTTCATAGCCATTCATAAACGGCATATAGAGATCCATGATGGCGATATCAAAATGTTCTGCTTTGACTTTTTCGATGGCTTCTGGTCCTGTGCTCGCTGCAAAAACCTCATAGCCTTGTTTCGAGAGCAAAAGCGTCATCACGGCACGGGTGGTTCTACTATTATCAACAAAAAGTATTTTCATGTTTTTTAGTTTAGCTTAATTTGAGCTTTTGTAAGGCAAATTTTACCAAAACCCGAGAATTTTCCACCAGACTGCGCCAACCACTGCCCAAACCAGGATATTAATAGCGCTTAAGATGCCACCCACTCGCCACCAGTCTTTTAAGGTCACATATTGGGCGCCAAAATAAACAGGGCCTGTGCCTGTGCCGTAATGGGTGATCCCAGCGCAAAGACTCGATAAGAAAGCCAAAAACAAAACAGTGACCATAGGAGGGGCGCCTGTGGCAATCGCAACCACAGCAAAGGCACTAAACATAGAGCTGACGTGGGCTGTAATCGTCGCAAAAGCATAATGGGAATAAAAATAAACAAGGCTAATGACAATGATGGCGGTGATCCAATGGTAAGAAGCAATCCAACCCTGCACGTATTCACTAAACCAGGTCATCATGCCAAATTCGGTGAGGCAATTAGACATCATCAGTAAAGTCGCCAGCCAAATAAAGGTATGCCAGGCATTATGCTCTTTCAGCAGGTCGTCCCAGGTTAAGACGCGGGTGGCTAGCAAAATAGACAGGCCAACTAAAGCCGCGACCGTCGCATCAACACCTAGCTGCGGACCAAAAACCCACAACACAAGCAGCAGTGCAAAGGTTGCTAACATGATTATTTCGGCATTTTTTAAGGGACCCATTTCTTTTAGCTTTTGGCGCGCGAAAGCGGGTGCTTCAGGTGTTTTGGTGATTTGAGGGGGGTACAGATAATAAATAATGCCTGGCAAGATGGCCAAATTGACTAAGCCTGGAACCAGTGCTGCCAGAGCCCAGGTGGTCCAACTAATATCAATCCCAAATTTAGCAGCCATGCTAGTCACCAGGGGATTAGCAGCGGTTGCTGTTAAGAACATGGCGCTAGTGATCACATTGGTTTGATAGGCCAATTTCATTAAGTAAGAGCCAATTTTACGCTCTGTGCCGTCTCGCGGGGTACTTTTATACTCTTCAGATAGGGCTGTTGCGATGGGGAAAACAATGCCAGCACCTCTGGCCGTATTACTGGGCGTAAAGGGGGCTAACATTAATTCGGTGGTGATAAGACCATAGGCTAAACCGATAGTGCTTTTTCCCATGTGCAATAAGAAATAATAGGCAATACGCGCCCCTAAACCTGTTTTGATAAAGCCTCTCGCCAAAAGAAAGGCTAGAAAAATCAGCCAAACAATATTCGAACTAAAAGCAGAAAGGCTTTGTTTAATAGTAAGGGTATTCGTGATCCCGGCAACCCCGAGTGCGATAATCGCCAGCGCGCCCATCGGCAATGCATTAACAACAATGGCGGCGATGGTGGTGCAAAAAATGGCAAATAAGTGCCAGGTTTTGACTTCCAGTCCTGTTGGAACCGGGCAATTCCATAGGATCAAAAATGAGATAGTTAACCAAACAAGCGAAGGGATTTTATGCCAACGAAAAAATCTGTTGAAGATACTCAGAGAAAGAACACGACTATGGGCCATTGGCTTTACTCCTATCGTGGCTTAGGGAAACATGCGCTACGCAATTGGCTTAGATCTTGCCTGAACATTTCGACCATGGCAAGGCAGAGAATTCTGAGGTATGCTAGGGGCCTTAAAGATCACACTGAGGCTTGCGCGGTATGCGGTTAGAGAAAATTAAACTAGCTGGTTTTAAATCTTTTGTTGATCCGACAGTTCTAGAGTTCCGTAGCCCTTTGGTCGCGGTTGTCGGGCCCAATGGTTGTGGGAAATCCAATATTATTGATGCTATCCGTTGGGTGATGGGGGAAAGCTCCGCCAAGAATCTTCGCGGTGAATCGATGAGCGATGTCATCTTCAATGGATCTTCCACTCGAAAACCCGTGGGACAAGCATCGATAGAACTTGTGTTTGATAACTCAGATGGCAGTTTAGGCGGGGAATATGCACGCTATAACGAAATTTCAGTGCGAAGAGTGGGGACACGGGACGGACAATCTTCTTATTTCTTTAATGGGACGAAATGCCGACGCAAAGACATCACTGATATTTTCTTAGGAACGGGTTTAGGTCCACGAAGTTACGCGATTATTGAACAGGGAATGATCTCTAGGGTCATCGAATCAAAACCTGAAGAACTCAGAGGATTTTTAGAAGAGGCAGCTGGCATTTCGTTATACCGTAAGCGGCGTCACGAAACAGAACTTCGCATGCGTCACACGCGCGAAAATTTAGAACGCTTAAACGATGTGCGACAAGAACTAGAAAAACAATTAGAACGATTAAAGCGTCAATCAGAGTCGGCCGAACGTTATCAAATATTGAAAAAAGAATTGGATCAATATGATCTAGAATTGGCTGCATTACGCTGGCAGGCATTTCACCAACAACTAGAAGAAAAATCAAGTCATATTCGTAAGCTCTCGACTGAATTAGAAGAAAAATTATCGGTCCGTGCAAGTCTTGATCTCGCCTTAGAAAAAGAACGCGACCAACACGCGGGTAAAATGGATGCGTGGAAAAAAGAACAGAGCCAGTTTTATGATCTGGGGACACAGGTTGCGAGAGTCGAACAAACCTTGCAACACCATCGAGAGCGAGTAAATGCGCTAGAAACTGATCGCATCCGTGCAGAAGAATCTTACCAGCATGTCACTGTTCAAGCAGCAGAAGATGAAGCGCGCTTATTGTCTTTGAAAGCAGTATCGATTGAATTGCAGCCAGAATCTGATAGTGCTGTATTAGCGCTGAAAGAGGCTGAAGGGCTTCGGCAAGAAGCTGAAGAGGCGATGCGTCATTGGAATCAGCAGTTTGAAGTGTTTCAGCAGAATGCTGAAAAGCCGCAAAGAGCTGCAGAAGTTGAAAAGGCGCGTATTGAGCAATTAGAACGTCAAAGCAAAGAAGCGATGCAACGCTTTGAACGTTTGCAAGCAGAGCGTGCTGAAATAGATCCAGCGCCTTTAGAACAAGAATTGGGCGAATTAGAAAAAACATTATTAGCCAGAGAAAACGAAGCGCATCAGGCGCTGTCGGCTTTGAATGATATTTCGGCAGCATTAACGAGAGAACGAGAAGCGTTAAAACGAGACAGTGAACGTTTAGACGATTTGCGAGGACAGCTCCAAAGCTGCAAAGGACGTTTTGCTTCTCTAGAAGCTTTACAACAAGCAGCTTTAGGGAAGACCGATTCTTTTGCGAAGAAATGGTTAGAAAATAACGCCTTACAACAACACCCTCGTTTAGCAGAAGTGTTAACCGTCGAATCAGGGTTTGAGTGTGCCGTTGAAACAGTCTTAGGGAGCTCATTAGAAGCGGTTTGTGTTCCGGGGATTGATCCGGTGACAGCACTCTTAAGTTCACTCTCCGAAGGAAATTTAACTTTTATTGAGAATGCCTCCTCTCACTTAACAACAGAAGCATCACTCGATCGATTAAGCTCAAAAGTAAAAGCGAATGTGTGTGTCGAGGGATTATTAGCCGGTATCTATGTGGTTGATGATCTCGTTGCTGCTTTACAAAAGCGAAAATCTTTAAAATCGCAGGAATCGATTGTCACGCGCGATGGACTGTGGTTAGGCCCAAATTGGCTGCGGGTGAATCGGGGCAGCGAGGGGCATACGGGTATTTTAGCGCGAGAAGCGGCACTTAAAGAAACCCAACAGTCTATTAGCGCTTTAAACGAAAACATTCAGATAGTGAATGAGTCTTATAATCATCAGCAAGCAGCTATTCAAGCGGGTGAAACCAAACGCGAAGCGCTGCAACAAGCGCAGCAACAGCATGCCAAATTGTTAAATGAAGTGACGGCAAAAATTAGTGCGTTAAGAACACGTTTAGAACATCATCGCAATCGCTTAGCCAGGTTAGCGCTAGACAATACAGAGCAAAAACAAAAAATGGACTTGGCGGAAGAAGAAATTTCGCTGGCACGTCTCAGCTTACAAAATGCCTTGGATGAAATGGAAGCCTATACTAAAAAACGGGTTTTATTACAAGAAGAACGAGAAAATTTAAGAGAGTTACTGCAAAAAGCGAATGCAGGAACAGTGGTTGCTAGAGAAAAATCGCATGCACTGGCTTTAAAAGCCCAGTCTGTTTTAACGCAATGTCGTGCTGTCGAGGAAGGTTTACACAGACTTTCTCGGCAATCTCAAGATATTCTGGAGCGTAAAACGTCTTTAGCAGCGCAATTGGACAATGTTCAACAACCGATAGCAGAAATGCAGCAAGCTTTAACCGCTTTGTTGAGTCAGCGTGCATTAGCTGAAGAAACGGTGAATAGAGCACGAATTGCGTTAGAAGAACTCGAAGAAAATTTAAGAACGCTTGAAAAAGAACGGCATGTGACTGAAGAAGCAGCTCAGGTCATTCGTACTCACTTAGAACAAACGCGGATGGATTGGCAGGCGGTTGAAGTGCGGGCGCAAACGGTCTTAGAAAAATTCAGCGAAAAAGAGCAGAGCGTTCAGCAAGTGCTACCCTTATTACCACCAGATGCAAGCGAAGAAGCCTGGCAAGCAGAATTGCAGCAAATTACAAAGCGCATTGAGCGATTGGGGATGATTAATCTGGCTGCTATCGAAGAATATAAAACAGAAGCAGAACGAAAGCATTATCTAGATTCGCAATCTCAAGACTTAACCGAAGCGTTAGAGACATTAGAAGCGGCTATTCGAAAGATTGATAAAGAAACCAAAGTGCGCTTTAGCGAAACTTTTGAGAAAGTGAACACGGAATTCCAAGCGCTTTTCCCCAGATTATTTGGAGGCGGCCAGGCCTATTTAGAATTGATTGGAGACGATCTCTTAGAGGCTGGCGTAAGCGTGATGGCAAGGCCACCTGGGAAGCGCAATAGCTCTATTCATCTCCTATCTGGGGGTGAGAAAGCCTTAACAGCTGTTTCGTTGGTATTTGCTATTTTCCAATTGAATCCTGCACCATTTTGCTTGTTAGATGAGGTAGATGCACCGTTAGATGATGCTAATGTGGGGCGTTTTTGTGAATTGGTGAAAGAGTTATCAAAAACAGTGCAACTTATTTTTGTGACACATAATAAAGTGGCGATGGAAATTGCACACCATTTAGTGGGTGTGACGATGAAAGAACCGGGTGTCTCTCGATTAGTATCAGTAGATGTCGAAGAAGCGGCAGCCTTAGTCGCAGAAGCATGAGGGGAGAGTGTATAAAATGGAAACAGGGTTAAGATTTTTTTTATTGCTGTTAGGAGTTGTTATTCTGGTTGGGATCGTTTGGGATTTCAAAAAAAATCGTGGACAATCAAAATTTTCTTTCAAGAAAAAAGCATTGATGATTAAAGAAACACCGAGCATGGATTTCAATGAAGAAGCGTTAAACGAAGCAGTATTATTAGATGAGATCGACTCAAGTTTAAGTGAATTGATTGTTTTGCAAGTCATGGCAAAAAATGCTGAGCAGTGGAACGGTCGACAATTAATAGAGGCTTTCAACCAATCCCATTTATATTATGGCGACATGCAGATCTTTCATCGTCATGAAAATATGGATGGCACGGGTTCGGTTATTTTTAGCCTTGCTTCTGCGATAGAGCCTGGGTATTTTGAGGCTGATAGCATGGAAGATTACAAAACACCTGGCCTAACATTGTTTTTTAACACCACTCGTCCAAATCAATCGGTGGCCGCTTTCGAACTGATGCTAAGAATCGCTAAGCAATTAGCGCAGCGCTTAGGCGGTGAAGTGCGTGATGATAAACGGAAACCCTTAACGATTACCCTGATTGAGAGCTATCGGGAGCGAGTGCGCGGAAAACGCGTCGCTTAAGGTAATTTTGTTATATATATAGCTTGCTACTATAATCGCTTGAGCGTAGAATGGTGGCTTGGATGACCCTTCAAGGAGTTCAAGTGGTACTAAAACGACTGTTTGAAGATATGATTGCAGCCATTGCTAATCCCGATCCTGCGGTAGGAATCGCGAATCTACAAGCAAAAGACGCTTTATTTCTAGACCCTATCGAAGGGGCGTATTTACACGCAGAAGCGTTGTATACCGCTATTAGAAACAAAAACGTTGCAGCCATACGGCATTTATTAAACCTTTCAGTGCGTTCGGATATCGCCTTTTTTAGATTTTGTGGCAACACCCCTTTAGGACTTGCCATAGAAGAAAACTACCGCGATATTATTCCCGCTATTATGCAAAAAACAGATCGTAATTTTGCTTTTCACATGGCAGTGACCTTAGGTCAAGAAAAAGTGAAGCGTTTATTGTTAAAAAGTGGCGCAGTTAAAGAAAGGCTGTTAAAGCTACTCATCCCCAATAGATAACCTATCACAAAATACCCTATTTGTTATTTTTTGTTAATCTGCTCATTTAGGCTTATTCTTTATTATCAAGATCAAATAAGCAGAGGCAGATTGATATGTCATTGGAAGAAAATCGCTTAGAAATTATCGAGCGTCTTGTCGAATATATCGCCAAAAGGTTGCCACAAGAAGAAGTGCCGCTCGTGAAGCGCTTTGTGCGTCAATATTACCTCAGTGTATCACCCGAAGATTTAGTGAGCCGCAGCCTGCTCGATTTATACGGGGCAGTTGTTTCTCATTGGCATTATATTAATCAACGATTGCTGGGCGAAGCAAAAGTTCAGGTGTTTAATCCGCAATTAGAACGAGATGGTTGGCAGTCAACCCATACCATTATTGAAATTTCTTTCGACGATATCCCTTTCTTGGTCGACTCTGTTAGCATGGCGCTCAATGTTTTAAACCTAAACATTCATTTGATTATTAATATTGGCAATTTAAAAATTATTCGAGATAAATCCGGAAAAGTATTAAAATTAGCCGAAGCAAATACTGATCTCGAGTCTTCTCATCCAGAAGCCGTGATTTATATTGAAATCGATCGGCAAAGCGACCCCATCGTTTTAAATAATCTAGCCGATCAAATAAAAACAGTCTTAACCGATGTGAATGTCGTGGTCGAAGATTGGCCTCACATGCGAGAAAAAGCATCCAGTGGTCTTGAAAATCTTAAAGCAATGGCCAGTAAAAATGACCAAAGAGATCTTAGCGAGGAAATCGCTTTCTTAGAATGGGTGATTGACGATCATTTTACCTTTTTAGGGTATCAAGAATACGATATTGTTGATGATGGAAATAAAAAGAAATACCAGTTGATTGCTGATTCAACCTTAGGGATCTCATGTGTTAAAAGATATTATTCTTCTGTTTGTGAAATGTCGGATCTGCCAGCCCCTGCCGAATCTTTATTGTTTTCTGAAGAAGTGATTGTTGTTGGAAAAACAAATGCACGTTCTGCGGTCCATCGTCCTACTTATACAGATTTCATTATTGTTAAATTGTTTGATGATCAGGGAAAATTAAGCAAAGCCCTGCGTTTCACCGGCCTTTATACCGCGGTGGCTTATAATAGCAGCCCTCGTCAAATCCCACTGTTGCGGAAAAAAGTAGATCATATCTTAGCAAAAGCAGGCTATTTACCGAGAAGTCATGATAGCAGAGCTTTGTTAAATATTTTAGAAACATTGCCAAGAGATGATCTTATTCAAGCAACCGAAAAAGAATTATTAGAACTATCCACCAGTATTTTACATTTGCAAGAACGAAAGCGTATTCGTTTGTTTGTCAGGCATGATCTGTTTGGATATTTTGTATCTTGTTTAGTCTTTGTGCCAAGAGAAAAATTTACGTCAGCTCTTTGCGACAGAATGAGAGATATTTTATTGAAAGGCTTTGATGGACTAGAAGTAGAATTTTCAACGAGATTTTCAGAGTCTTCGTTAGCCAGGATCCATTTTGTAGTGCGAGTCGATCCTGAAAAATCCTTAAACTATGATCTAAATAGCCTAGAAACCAAACTCATCGAAACAGGGAAAACTTGGCAAGATGAGTTGAGAAATGCCTTAGCTGAACATTGTGGCGAGGAAGAAGGGAATGAATTATTAAAACGGTACCGACATGCGTTTCCGGCCAGCTATCGAGAAAGTTTTGCTGCCAGAGTTGCCATTGTCGATATTGAACATTTTGAAAGCCTACATGATGATCATTCCTTAGGGATGAGTCTTTATCGCCCTTTAGAAGAATCGGAAGAAATTATTCGCTTTAAGTTATTCAAGAAGGGTGCTGTTATTCCTTTGTCTGAAGTCGTACCGATTTTGGAAAACATGGGTCTTAAAATTATTAGCGAACGCCCTTATAAACTTTCGCCTAAAAATGGCAAAGATTCGTATTGGATCAATGATTACCGTATGTTGTATCACAAAGATAAAATGATCGACACCGATAGTATTAAAGATATTTTTCAAGAAGCTTTTGCGAATATTTGGAGCGGTTCTGCCGAAAACGATAGCTTTAATCGTTTGGTATTAGTGGCAAAGTTATCGTGGCGTGAAATCATGATCTTACGTGCCTATGCGAAATATTTATGGCAAACAGGATTTACTTTTAGTCAGGAATATGTAGAAGATACGTTAACCGCTAATGCCGATATTACTGTATTATTAGTTGAGCTTTTTAAATCACGTTTTTGTCTGGAAAAAACAGCGTCAGGCGCTCAGCAACTAGAGCAACAACAAAAAATAGAAAAATTATTAGAAAGAATTAGTAATTTGAATGAAGATCGCATCTTGCGCCGATATATGCAAATCATTCTAGCAACGATTAGAACAAATTATTACCAAAATGGTGCCGATAACCAAGAAAAGCCTTATTTTTCCTTTAAATTATGCTCGGCTAAAATTCCAGAATTACCGCTACCCGTCCCGCTCTATGAAGTGTTTGTTTACTCCCCTCGAGTAGAGGCGATTCATTTACGAGCGGCTAAGGTTGCGCGTGGTGGCATTCGGTGGTCTGATCGAAATGAAGATTTTCGTACCGAAATTTTAGGCTTAATGAAAACCCAACAAGTTAAAAATGCGGTGATTGTTCCCATGGGTGCTAAAGGGGGATTTGTTGTTAAAAAGATGCCAGAAGGCGGGTCCCGAGAAGAAATTATGGCAGAAGTCATTTATTGCTATAAAACCCTGATCCGGGGCTTGCTCGATCTCAGCGATAGCTATAAAGGCAATGAAATTATCCATCCTGAACAGGTGGTCCGTTACGACGATGATGATCCCTATTTAGTGGTGGCAGCAGATAAAGGAACCGCTACTTTTTCAGACATTGCCAATGGCATCTCAAAAGAATATGGTTTTTGGTTAGGGGATGCTTTTGCTTCTGGTGGTGAGACGGGTTACGATCACAAAAAAATGGGGATTACGGCTAAAGGCGCTTGGGAATCGGTTGAGCAGCATTTTCAAGAAATGGGACAGGATATTAATGATCAAGATTTCACGGTAACGGGTATTGGAGATATGTCCGGCGATGTTTTTGGGAATGGTTTGTTGCTGTCCAAACATATTAAACTAATAGCGGCTTTTAATCATGAGCATATTTTTCTAGATCCTAATCCGGATCCGCAAAAAAGTTTTGTTGAAAGAGAAAGGTTATTTGCATTACCGCGCTCGACTTGGAAAGATTATAATGCCGATCTTATTTCAGCTGGGGGTGGGATTTATTTGCGCTCAGCCAAATCGATTGATCTATCCGTAGAAATGCAAAAAGCACTTGGATTTTTTCAAGATAAAGTCGTGCCAAATGAATTAATTAAAGCGATTTTAAAAGCAGAAGTCGATTTATTGTGGAATGGTGGTATTGGGACTTATGTAAAAGCTGCCACCGAAACACATGCAATGGTGGGAGATAGAACAAACGATTCAGTCCGCGTGAATGGGGCTGAATTAAAGTGTCGAGTGATTGGTGAAGGGGGAAACCTTGGATTTACCCAATTTGGTCGAATAGAATACGCTAAATTAGGGGGACGATTAAATACAGATGCGATTGATAACTCAGGCGGGGTTAATTGCTCTGATAACGAAGTCAATATCAAAATTTTATTAAATGCGGTGGTTGATTTAGGCGATCTCACGGAAAAAAGACGAAACGAACTCTTAGCAGAGGCCCAAGAAGAAGTCTCAGTGTTAGTCCTTAATAATAATACCCTGCAAACAAAAGCGATTAGTTTAGCGGTTTCTCAAGCCGCTGAAAGTATCGAAATGCATGGACGGCTTATTAAGGAAATGGAAAAAACAGGTCGTTTAAACCGAGTTTTAGAATGCTTGCCTGGGAAAGAAGAACTCATCATTAGAAAAGCCAATCAGACCGGATTAACTCGGCCTGAAATAGCCGTGCTCATGGCTTATAGCAAAACTTTGCTAAAAGAGGCAATATTAGCGTCTTCTCTGCCAGAAGATGACTATTTTCAGGATGTACTTCAGCTTTCTTTTCCGGAATCATTACGTCAAACTTTTAAATCTTATATGTCTAGTCATCGTTTAAAGCGAGAAATTATCGCAACGCAAATGAGTAATGCAGTCGTGAATGAAATGGGCATTAATTTCATTAGTCGGTTACAAGATGAAACGGGATCAGAGCCCGCAGAAATTGTCAGAGCCTATACCATTTCTAGAGAAGCTTATCAGGCGAAAGCATTATATGAGGCTATCAATGCTTTAAAAACAACGGTCGAATCTAACATCCAACACCAAATGTTACAAGAAGTGAATCGCTTAATCCGGCGAGGGGCTCGGTGGTTTTTACAAAATAAACGAGAAGCGTTAAGTTTATCTGATACGATTGCTATTTTTAAAGATAAGATCACGGAAATTGCCGACATTTTCCCTAAAATATTGTCCGGCTATGATAATGAAATCGAAAATATGACGCAGTATTTAATGACGGCTCATGTTCCTAAAGCGTTGGCTTATCAAGTCGGTGGCATGAGTGCGATGTATTCAGCGCTGGATATTATTGAAGCCGCTCAAATTTACCAGCTCTCTATCGATAAAATTGCCAGTGTTTATTTTGCGGTTGGCAGTCGTTTAGAGTTAGGCTGGTTTCGAGAGTTAATCAAAAAACAACCCGTGGGCAATCATTGGGAGGCTTTGGCAAGAGCGACTTTTAGGGACGATTTAGATAGATTGCAGCGAAGATTAACGATTAATATTATTCAATATGGTGCCACACTGGCAGATTCGTCAGAGCCTGTACAGACTTGGTTCTATAAACATCAACTGTTGATAAAACGTTGGGAATATTTCTTAGTAGAGCTTAAAAACCCAGGGGACACGAATTTCACTGTTTTTGCGGTGGCTCTACGAGAATTATTCGGTTTAACACAAGCAAGCCGAGAGAAGAAAAACTAATTTTTTATTTTGTTAAAGCAATCACGCAAGTCACGACATTGCCGCTACCGGAATAATATAATTCTTTAAAGGAGAGGTTTTTAGCCAGAAATATTCCTCTGCCATGGCTTTTAGGAGCATGCCCGTCTGGGGAAGGCTCAAATTTTTTCCAATCAAAACCTTTGCCTTGATCAGTCACTGTCATGGTGATTTCTGTCTCTGTGCGGCTGTATGCCACTTCGACAAATTTATGTTTGTTTTCGGGTAGATTCAGGCGATGTTCTATTTCGCTTAACCAAGTATTATTAGCCTGTAACTCTGATTTTTCATCAAAAGTAATGCCTAAATTTCCATGTTCAATTGCATTGATGATAAGCTCCGAGATCCCAACGATCACTAAGCGTGGGTTGGGGCAGTGGCTAGCGATGCATTCGGCTAATAAGTTTGCTTCCGCCATTTGACGAAGTCTAAAAACCCCTTGCTGAAGCAGGGGCATCAGGGTGAGAGAGGGCGCATTGCCTTCATTGGTATCGCTCATCCTCTTACTATAGAACGAAGTCTGCAGTTTATCTTGTTTTATCTCGTTATTTTCCAGCAATATAAGGCATGTGAGCGCCTAGATGGGGTCGTTTTCCTAGAATTTCTTGATAAATAGCGGTATAAGTCATGACATTTTTCACATATTCACGGGTTTCTTTGTAGGGAATGGTTTCAACCCAGGCGTCGGCGGCCATATCAAAGGTCGGTAGCCATTTTTGGAGGCGCCCCGGGCCTGCATTGTAAGCAGCGGCAGCTAAGACAGCGTTGTTTTGGTGTTTATCGAGCATCATTTTTAAATAACCACTGCCCAACTGAATATTGGTGTGGGGCTTTAATAAAGCACCTTGATAAAAAGGGATCTGTTTTTTGCGGGCGACCATTTCGGCAGTACTGGGAATGAGCTGCATTAAACCAAGAGCCCCTGCTGATGATTTCGCGTGTGGTACAAAGGCGCTTTCCTGGCGCGCAATCGCTAAAATAAGGGCCGGATCAATTTGGTTTTTTGAAGCTTCCTGTAAAACATGTTTGCCATAAACTACTGGAAACCGCAAAGAAAGGCCATCTTTATTATGCGCTTTAGACAAGGCTAAAATAGCCCAGTTGGGCAGTTCCCAATCCATCGCAAGATGGGCTGCGATATGCTTTTCTTTGTCATCCATTTTTTTTGTGATAAAAAGCCATTCTGCGCGTGCCTTTTCTGTCCGTCCTAATAAATAAAGTTCTCGCGCGCGTGTTACGGCTAACTGATGCGCCATGGTTTTCACGGATTGTTTTTCAACAGGAATTTTTTGATTGAGTAAAGTGTAGGGTTTTGCCAACTGCTGACTCGATAAAAACCCGTAATAAGTGCGGCTTTTAGATAATTTATTCAGAATAATTTTACCGGCTTCTTGTTGATTACTCATCTCAAGGGCGCGCCCTTGCCAGTATTGCCATTCTTCTAATCCTGCGAGTTCGGTTGGTAATAGCTGTACCCATTTTAAGACGAGTGGCCAATCTTCTCGGCCTAAGGCTAAGCGAATGCGTAATTCATGCACAGATTTATTAGCATGCACGCTCGGGACTTTCCCCAACCATTTTTCGGCCTCAGGATTTCTTTCTAGGGCAAAAGCTAAACCAATAGCACGTACCACTAAACCCCAGTGTCGCTCTTCAAAAGGATATTTTCGGGCAATTTGCTGCCAAACTTTAATCGCCGTTTCAGGTTTTGTTTTAGCAATCAGAGAAACGCCATCCACAATCATTTCTAAGTTGGCTGCGTGTTCTCGTTTAAAGTACTTTGAATGTGTGACGAGATAAGGATTGTGCCGTATCATCAACCAGAGTTCTACCAAAGCGACTTCAGAAGGTCGAAGATGCTTTGTCATTTTTCGAGCTAAAGATTCATTGCCTTCTTGAATGAGGCGCTTGGTCCGCTGCCAGATCATCGGGCGAGACATGAGATCGCTTTTTTCGAAAACCTGAAAAACGGCTTCGCAGCTCTTCGGGGTTTGCTTACCGCTCATCCAAAGGGGGGTCACCTCGTTTAGAATACTTTTTTGATTGGGATTCATTTGCAGCGAGGCCCAGACATGATAACACTGCATAGAGACGTCTTCAGTCGGTTGATAGGCTTTCAAAAAAGCGCCCCAGTCTTCTTGCTTGGCCTTTGCTTGCAGCCAATGGATGCGTAGTTCTTCAGCCAAGGGGCTATCGGCATATCGATCTAAAAAGTGTGCGAGCTCCTGGTGAGACACTTTAGGTAAACGTTGTTTATATTCTGCATGCAGCAAATAGGGAAAGAGTGGATATCGAACGAGTGGTTTTTTAAGGCGTTCGTATTGATCAAACTGATGGCGAGCAAGAGCCGTTTCAGCCGAAAGAAATTGTTCTCGTAAGGTGTCGATGGTTTGAGAAGATACTGCAGTGATAGGCAGCAGTATCATCAACCCTAAAATAAATAGTCTTTTAAAAATCATAAGATTGAATAAACTCCAACAATCATGTGACATATATTATAGTTATAATAGAGAAAGACTAAAGGTACTATACTGTTTTTGAGGAATACATTCAATGACCTATCAAAAAATCACCGTCCCAGCCAGTGGCCAGAAAATCACCCTGCAGTCTAATGGAACCTTAAATGTTCCCTTACAGCCGATTATTCCTTTTATCGAGGGTGATGGGATCGGGGTTGATATTACGCCGGTCATGAGAAAAGTCGTGGATGCCGCTGTTCAAAAAGCGTATCAAGGCAAGCGTGCTATTCACTGGATGGAAATTTATGCCGGTGAAAAGGCGACCAAAGTCTATGGAGAGAATGAATGGCTACCTGCAGAAACTTTAGAAGCGTTAAAAACTTTTTTGGTGGGTATTAAAGGGCCGCTCACCACGCCAGTGGGTGGGGGCATTCGCTCGATTAACGTGGCCTTAAGGCAACAGCTCGATTTATACGTTTGTTTGCGGCCTGTTCGTTATTTTAAAGGTACTCCCAGCCCCTTAAAGAACCCAGAGACGGTCGATATGGTGATCTTTCGGGAGAATTCCGAAGACATTTATGCGGGCATTGAATGGGCAGCTGATAGCGCCCCGGCTAAAAAATTGATCCATTTTTTACAAACGGAAATGGGCGTCACGCAAATTCGTTTTCCAGATCAGTGTGGCATTGGGATAAAACCGGTTTCAAAAGCCGGAACAGAGCGTCTCGTGCTACGGGCTATTCAATACGCTATTGATCAAGATCTGCCTTCTGTCACCCTCGTGCATAAAGGCAATATCATGAAATATACCGAAGGCGCTTTCAAAGAGTGGGGTTATGGTGTTGCCAGAGACATTTTTAAGGCGACTATTTTTGAAGAAGGCCCTTGGCATGTTTTTCAGAATCCTAAGACAGGCAAGCCTATTGTGATTAAAGATGTGATAGCGGATGCCTTTTTACAGCAAATTTTGTTGCGACCCATTGAGTACAGTGTGATCGCGACCTTGAATTTAAACGGCGATTATATTTCTGATGCGTTAGCCGCAGAGGTGGGTGGCATTGGGATAGCTCCGGGTGCTAATTTATCTGATTCGGTTGCGCTGTTTGAAGCAACCCATGGAACTGCGCCGCGGTATGCAGGACAAGACAAAGTGAATCCTGGATCATTGATTTTATCGGCAGTGATGATGTTAACGCATCTGGGTTGGAATGAAGCAGCTGTTAAGATTATTCAGGCTATCGAGAAGACCATTGCTGCCCAAAAAGTTACCTATGATCTCAAACGCCAAATGGAAGGCGGTACGCTATTGCGTTGCTCTGAATTTGGTCAAGCAATCATCGAGGCCTTGTAAGCACTTAGCACTTAGAGGGTGCTGGTGTTTAGCTCTGCCTCAAGGGGTTCACGAATGTCCATGGCGTGTAAACCTTTGGGGCCTTGGCTAATTTCGAACATCACCTTTTGTCCTGCTTTCAGGCTTTTGTAACCTTCCATCACGATGGAAGAAAAATGGGCAAAAACATCTTCACCACTTTCTTCTAGACAAATGAATCCAAAACCCTTTTGGTTGTTAAACCATTTAACAATACCAGTTGCCATACTTAACTGTCCTTTGATGCAGCATTAATTAACGCTACTAATGTTGACTAAATCTTGACAGGAGTCAAGCCCTAAATGAGGGCGCTTAACCAAAAAAAGTGAATAAAATAACATGCATTAAATGATAGGTCAGCCTGAAATACTGCGCAGCAAAAATAATCTTAGCTACTATTTAAATAAGGCTCTAACAAAATAAAAGAGGCCTTTAGCTATTAAAGCTATTAATAAGAGCACCGAGGTTGTTTAGGAGATAGCAGTATGTTGAGTAAAGAGTTAGAAATAACTTTGAATCTTGCTTTTAAAGAAGCCAGAGAAAAACGGCATGAATTTATGACGGTTGAGCATCTTTTATTGGCTTTACTCGACAATGCAGCAGCTTTAGATGTTTTAAGGGCTTGTAATGCCAATATCGAACCCCTCCGCGCCGAATTATTAAACTTTATTAATGAGACAACACCCTTAATTCCGCCCAGTGATTATCACCGAGAAACACAGCCGACTTTAGGGTTTCAGCGGGTTTTACAGCGGGCAGTTTTTCATGTGCAATCGGCTGGCAAAGATGAGGTGACCGGGGCCAATGTTTTAGCGGCTATTTTTAGTGAACAAGAAAGTCAGGCGATTTTTTTCCTGAAAAGAGAAAATATCTCTCGCTTAGATATTGTTAATTACATTTCTCATGGGGCAAACGGCCTGCATAAAATGGATGAACCCATCGAGCCTAATCTTTCTCAAATGCAAGAGGAAGAGATAGGGCAGGATTCTGTGGGCAGAAGTCCTCTAGAAAGTTTTGCGATTAATTTAAATTATCAAGCCAAAATAGGAAAAATTGATCCGTTGGTCGGTCGCGAAGAAGAAGTCCAACGTACCATTCAAATATTATGTCGGCGCCGCAAAAATAACCCCTTGTTTGTGGGGGAGGCAGGTGTTGGAAAAACGGCGATTGTCGAAGGTTTAGCTAAGCTTATCCTCGAAGGAAAAGTGCCTGACACTTTAAAAAATGCGACATTATACTCTTTAGATCTAGGCTCGTTATTAGCTGGGACTAAATACCGGGGTGATTTCGAAAAACGCTTTAAATCCTTATTACAGCAATTAAAACGAGAGCCGGGTGCTATTTTATTTATCGACGAAATTCACACGATTATTGGCGCGGGAGCGGCATCAGGCGGGGTGATGGATGCGTCTAATTTGATTAAACCTTTGTTAGCATCGGGGGATTTAAAATGCGTGGGCTCGACGACTTTTCAAGAATATCGGGGTATCTTTGAAAAAGACAGGGCTTTAGCGCGACGATTCCAAAAAATTGATGTAAAAGAACCCACGGTCGAAGAAACCATTGATATTTTAAAAGGCTTAAGAGAACGATTTGAGCAACATCATAATGTTCGTTACTCTAGCGCTGCCTTAAGAGCTGCAGCCGATATGGCCAGTCGGTATATTTCCGATCGGTTTTTGCCCGATAAAGCGATCGATGTGGTCGATGAAGCGGGGGCCTATCAGCGTTTACTAGCTCCTGCCAAACGTAAAAAAATTATTACCGTGTCGGATATAGAGCGCATTGTGGCAAAAATTGCGAGAATTCCTGAAAAATCTGTTTCCGCTTCTGATAAAACAGCCTTAAGAAATTTAGAGCGAGATCTAAAACTGGTGATTTTCGGACAAGACGAAGCAGTTGGTGCTTTGTCGGATGCCATTAAAATGGGCCGTTCTGGCTTAGGTGATGCCGAACGACCCGTCGGTTGCTTTTTGTTTGCAGGTCCAACCGGAGTGGGTAAAACAGAAGTGACGCGACAATTAGCACAATTACTAGGCATAGAATTAGTGCGTTTTGATATGTCAGAATACATGGAAGGGCATACCGTTTCGCGCTTATTAGGCGCACCGCCTGGCTATGTCGGTTTTGATCATGGTGGATTATTAACGGATGCGGTGAATAAACATCCGCACTGTGTTTTATTATTAGATGAAATCGAAAAAGCGCATCCCGATGTGTATAACTTATTATTACAAGTCATGGATCATGGGACGCTAACTGATTCTAATGGTCGCAAGAGTGATTTTCGGCATGTCATTTTAGTGATGACGACCAATGCAGGGGCCGAAGATATTCAACGAGTTTCGATTGGGTTTACCGAACAAGATCACAGCACCGATGGCATTAATGCCATTAAGAAAAAATTTAGTCCTGAGTTTCGTAATCGATTAGATGCGGTTATTCAATTTAAAACCTTAACCCACGCAGCGGTAGAATTAATTGTCGAAAAATCTGTGACCGAATTACAAGTGCGTCTGCAAGAAAAAAATGTTGTGTTAGAAGTTGATAGAAAAGCGCGAGATTGGATGGCAGAGCATGGCTATGATGTGCAGATGGGCGCACGTCCTATGGGTCGGTTGGTGAAGGATAAGTTAAAGAAGCCGTTGGCCAGTGAGATTTTATTTGGGCGGTTGGCGGAGAATGGGGGTAGAGTGCGAGTGACGATGGAAAGCGGGGAGTTACGCGTACAGGTTGAGGCGCCACATAAGGTTAAACAGTAGCATTTTTTGAATGTTTTCCAAAAAAATATGTCTTATTTTGGTGTCAATTATAATCTTGAAAAGTGTATATCTGCTAATGTAAAAAGGATTTGATAATGGCCGCAATAATGGATCCAGTTCCCAGAAAAAATAAGTATATAAAAAAAACCGCTTCTGGAGTTGAAATTAATGAATCTAAGGTTGAAGAATTTTTAAAGAAACACATTTTCCATAAAGTTGAAAACAATTTTACAGATGACCCTAGAAGTAAGCCAAGTAATAATATTCCAATACCAGAGTTAATTTTTAGAAACGGATCGTTTTTAGTGCCAGAAGACAAAAAAGGTGGAAAGCCTCTAAGCTTAGGCGGTCTTTTGCAAGAAATGGCAGGAACAGAAAAAACTTTTCATTGTAACCTTGTTGTAATAAAGGAAATTTTTAGAGCATATGAGGATAAACTGAAATTGGTTCTCGGAGAAAATTTTTATGATAAATATCTTCAGGGAGTGATGGATGTTTTGGATACTTCAAATGCGATTTTAAAAAAGCTAGAAGAATGTGTTAATGGAGGTCTTAAATTTTCTGAATTAGAAAAAAAACTCGATGAGCTTTCTATTATTATTTCTGAAAATATGAGAAAGAATCAAATACTTTCCGATTCTTTTCTTGTGCTTTCCAGACCTGATGATCCAGCTATTAATGGTTTTTTAGATGGTCTGCTTAAGTGTCAGAATGACATTGAAGGCAGTGGAATAGATACGGATGAAGGAAGGCGAAATTTTTTAAAGGATAAAATTTTAAGTTCAGGTGATTCACTTGCTAACGATGCAGCTAAATTTTATGATATTGCTTTTTCTGGTGGAGCAAGAATGCAGTCTCTCGTGATTACTCCTTTTCAAAGAATGGCGAAATATCCACTTTTAATGAAAGCAATATATGGCTTTGTTCTGACAGAGAAAGATAGGGGTGATTCATACAATTTAGTTAAAGAAGAAATAATGAAAAGAATTTCATCAATACCTGACTTGGATGAAAAAGAAATGGAAGCATTTATTGTCGCGGAAATGGAGCGGCTCGAATTTCCTGGCAAGTGGGTTTTGAGGCCGATTTTTGAAATTGATTCTTTCAATGAAAAAGATAGAGAAAGAGAAAAAGGAAAACTTTGGCCTTATGATCTTGTGGATCAGGAATCAATTAGAAAGATGGCAATCAAAGAAGATAACTTAAAGCGTAAAATTAAAATTAGCCAATCGGATTTTTCTATTGGTTTAAGTGGTGTTTCTTTAGAATTTGATATTGATGAATTTTGCAGCCGCATGGCGCGTTTTTCAGGCAATAATAAGAGTGAATTTTTTGGAATGAGTTTCCAACGTGAAAAAATTGGAGAAAAAGATGTTCTTATGATTAATAATAAGAACGGAAATCATTTTATGAGTATTGAAATTTCTAATGGAAATAAATCAAAAAATATTGATTTTAAATTATTGAAAGTGATACAGCAGACTAGGCTAATGGGCGAATTAAGAGATGATCTTGCTAGTGTTATGGGGGTATTTCAAGATAGCTTTGTTGAACAGGCTGAAAAAAGAAACGATAAGTCAGTTAAAGATCCTGTGTGTAGATTTCAATGTGACTGGGATACTGGAGAAGTGATTGTTGAAAAAATAACTGAAATAAATCATCTATTTGGGAAGCGACTTAAAAATGTTAGAAAGAATTTAAAACGTGGTGTTATCGTAGCATCTGCCCCTGCCCTTACTCCAGCACCTATTGGTATACCTCCTGTTGCCCCAGCACCTGCAGATCCGACCCTTGTCCCAACCACAGGCGCACCAGCAGCACCTATAGACAAAGCATTAACAACCCCAGCTGCTCCTACAACGCTAATTACTTCTTCTACCCTTGCTGATGACTTAACAGCAGTAGAAAAAGGGGCTCTTAGGTTTAAAAGCCATGGCAGTAGTTTGCCACAGCGTACACAAAGAGATAGAGATGAGGAAGAAGAGACAATTGGAAGAGAGCAAAGACTAGGCAGGGCCAGTGGGTTTACGATTAGCAGTGCGTTGATCCACCATTTACAAAAAGCGGACCGAGGACAAGTCTTATTCGCTGATTGTGACACAGAAAAAGAGTATAACGGTTTTGCGAATCGTGGTACTGAACAGATGCACGCGGCACGACATGAATTATTTGAACGACGAGATAAAACCCAATCTAGATTGGGTGCTTATCGTGATTATCATGATGGCTTGGAAATCCATGATAGAGACGACAGGGGTGTGCAAAAAATTGTTGAAAAAGAAGGCGGTGGGATGATGATCCGTCGCTATAACGCAGCCGAAAAACGTGCTGAAATTCTGATAAAACCTGGTAGCGACCGTATTATTTTAGCAGCCCTAGAAGCAAACCAATATATACAACCCTTAAAGATTAAAATCCCCACTAACCAAGGACAGCCAATTGCAGAGAAAGATCTAAACCGGGGAGATATGGAATTCTTATTGAAAACGTTAGTGGCAGGCAAGATCAGCGGGATCCCCGTTAAAGTAGACAGAGCGTATCAAGAAATGATTGCCAAGAGATTCCCCGAAGTGATTGAGCAGATTGAACGGATCAAAGTTATTGATAAAGAAGATATTCAGGAGTTGATCCAAGACAAAGAGAACGGAGACTATGAGTTATCTGATCTAGTCGACGCCTTTGCGAGTCGTGGCAATAAACGCGCGCACGAAGTCGATCCTGATGAACCTGATCCAGAAAATGGAAGTAATAAGAGAAAGCGTCCCTAAGACGCTTAACTTGGGTTCGCTTCTTTGGGAGGAGTGGGCTCTTTGGCTTCCCGATTACGGAAAGTAATACGCCCCTTGGTTAAATCGTAAGGGGTTAATTCGACAGTGACACGATCACCCATTAAGATCCGAATATAATTCTTACGCATCCGACCCGAAATATGAGCCAGAACGATATGACCATTTTCTAATTGAACTTTAAAGTTGGTGTTTGGAAGGTTTTCGACCACAATCCCTTCCATTTCTAATGCTTCTTCTTTTGCCATGTAACACAATATCCTGTTTAATTAAGAGAGACACAACCGGATGTTAGCAGATGGAAGCTTAAGGCGCCACCCTGAAGGCTACTGATTTAACAGATCCAGGTATTTCTCGGCATCTAAAGCGGCCATACAGCCGGTTCCTGCCGAGGTAATCGCTTGACGGTACACGTGATCGGCGACATCGCCTGCAGCGAAGACCCCTGGAATACTGGTTGCTGTCGCGTTTCCTTGGATCCCACTGGAAACTTCAATGTATCCCCCATTCATTTTGAGTTGATTTTCAAAGATCTTGGTATTGGGGGAATGCCCAATCGCAATAAAAACCCCATGCACAGGGATCACGGTCGATTGATTATCAGGAAGATGTTGCAGTTTAATCCCAGTCACCCCTGTGTCATCGCCCAGCACTTCTTGTAACACCGAATCCCATTGCACACGAATATTGCCGGTTTTAACTTTATGCATGAGTTTGTCGATCAGGATCTTCTCTGATTTAAATTGACGACGGCGATGAACAAGGGTTACCTCGCTGGCAATATTAGAAAGATAAAGTGCTTCTTCTACAGCGGTATTTCCCCCACCAATCACGGCGACTGCTTTATTTTTATAAAAAAAGCCATCACAGGTGGCACAGGCAGAAACGCCTTTGCCCATAAACGCTTGTTCAGAGGGAAGGCCTAAATATTTGGCAGAAGCACCAGTGGCAACAATCAGTGCATCACAGGTGTAACTTTGGCCGGAATCGCCGGTGAGTTGAAAAGGTCTAACGGATAAATTCACCGCAGTAATCGAGTCAAAGACGATCTCTGTTTGAAAACGCTTCACATGTTCTTCCATGCGTGCCATTAAAGCCGGACCCTGTAAGCCCTCTACGTCTCCTGGCCAGTTATCGACATCTGTTGTCGTGGTCAGCTGGCCTCCTTTTTCAAAGCCCGTAATGACAAGTGGGTTAAGATTTGCTCTAGCAGCATAAAGAGCAGCTGTATATCCAGCAGGGCCTGAGCCTAAAATTAATAATCGGCTGTGGCGAGGTGTGTTTGGCGTATTCATAGAGATTCGTTCGCATTATATTAAAAGAAAAATGGAATGTTACACGAACAGTGTTAAGACCTGCAAGGAAAGGGTATAGTGTCGATTGTGGGGATTTAGATAGAAGGTCATACATGAAATTAAAACGAACAGCACCCGCTAATACCGATTCTCAAGCTGCGACAACCCTTTTATGGCAACGCCTGCAAGAGGGCGGCTTTATCTTATTTATTACGCTATCCATATTTTTGTTGGTTGCCTTGATTTCTTATAACGAAGCGGATCCTGGCTGGTCTCATACTACCGTTGGAAAAGGGATCAAAAATGCCGCTGGACAAGTCGGCGCTTGGTTTGCAGATTTTTGCTTTTATCTATTTGGCTGTATTGCTTACTTAATTCCAACCCTGATTGGATACGGTAGCGTTCGTTTGCTGCAAAATCGAGAAAAGCTTGGGGTTTTTCATCGGATCTTATGGGTCTTAAGAATGGTGGGTTTTGCTGGTGCGATGGCAGCAGGTTGTGGTCTGGCCAGCTTACATTTTGGGAGTTGGAGCGTTGGAATGCCGGTTGGCGTTGGGGGCATTTGTGGGCAGCTTTTAAGTACGGCTTTGAGCCCAAGCTTAGGCGTGTTGGGCAGCACTTTGACATTAACAGCGACTTTTTTAGCAGGCATTACTTTAGCAACAGGTCTTTCTTGGTTTGGCTTAATCGATCGTTTTTCTGCCAAAGGTTTTTTAGCAAAGTTAGTGCAAATAAAAGATCGCTATGCAGGATGGTTTAGCAGGATTAAACAAAGATTCAGCCAGTGGCGATTAAAACCTCGAGCTTTAACGTTCATCGCAGCAGCACCAAGACGAGAACGTTTAGAACCTGGCATGCAAAAAGATCTGCCGAATAGAAACCAAAAAATCATTAAAAAAGAACCGATGTTAATGGATTTTGAGGAATCGACTTCTAAAATCGCAGCCATGCCAACACAAAAGCGTGCACCAGATATTCAGCAGAGGGCGCCTCTCTTGAAACCGCGCGCTATTCAACCTGCTGCTGCTGCGACAGAAACAACGCTGCCATCTTTTAGTTTGTTAGAAGAAGCCAGTGCGCATGAAATAGCAGAAAAAATGCCTGCTCATCAATTAGAAACACTGTCGCGCGAAGTCGAGTTGCGATTAGCGGAATTTGGCGTCGAGGTGAATGTGGTTGCTGTTTATCCTGGCCCTGTGATCACGCGTTTTGAATTGGAATTAGCCGCTGGTTTAAAGGTTAGCAAAATTTCAGGTTTAGCCAAAGATTTAGCCCGTGCTTTATCGGTGACCCGTGTGCGTGTTGTCGAAGTCATTCCTGGGAAGTCGGTGGTGGGTCTTGAAATTCCAAATCCCGACCGCGAAATAGTGCGTTTAAGAGAGATTTTAGAGTCAGAAGAATATCAAGAATCTGCTTCGCCTTTAAGTTTAGCCTTAGGTAAAGATATTCAAGGACATCCTGCTGTCGTCAATTTAGCTAAAATGCCGCACTTGTTAGTGGCAGGGACGACGGGATCCGGAAAATCCGTGGGTATTAATGTGATGCTGTTAAGCTTGCTTTATAAAGCTCCTGCAACAGAGGTTAAATTGATCTTAATTGATCCTAAAATGTTAGAACTGTCTGTTTATGATGGTATTCCACATTTGTTAACACCGGTTGTAACAGACATGAAAGATGCCGCCAATGCTTTACGTTGGTGTGTGGCCGAAATGGAACGACGGTATCAATTAATGGCAGCATTAGGGGTTCGAAATCTCATTGGGTTCAATCGAAAAATACAAGAAGCAGAAGAAAACAAGCAGCCATTAGTAGATCCTTTTTGGCAAGCTGAAATGGGGGGAGAACCTGAACTTTTAAGCCGTCTTCCCTATATTGTCGTGATTATTGATGAATTTGCTGACATGATGATGGTGGTTGGAAAAAAAGTAGAAGAATTAATTGCTAGAATTGCGCAAAAGGCGAGAGCTGCTGGAATTCATTTAATTTTAGCGACACAACGTCCTTCAGTTGATGTGATTACAGGATTAATTAAAGCCAATGTGCCGACACGAATTTCGTTTCAAGTGTCTTCTCGGATTGACTCTCGAACCATTTTAGATCAACAAGGGGCTGAGCAATTATTAGGCCATGGCGATATGCTCTATCTTGCGCCGGGCACAGGTGTGCCGATTCGTATTCATGGAGCCTTTGTGTCGGATGAAGAAGTTCATGCGGTGGTTAAGGCACTGAAAAAAATGGGTGAACCCGATTTTACGATTGATGTTTTAAAGAACCAGAGCAGTGCAGTGAGTGGATGGAATAAATCTTTTGACGACGAAGATTTAGGGGAGTCAGACGAGCTGTATGATACGGCTGTACAAATTGTGACCGAAACCCGGCGTGCGTCCATTTCACATTTACAGCGCCGCTTAAAAGTAGGGTATAACCGTGCAGCTCGGCTGATCGAAACCATGGAATCGGCAGGCATTGTGAGTGCCATGCAACAAAATGGTAATCGGGAAGTTTTAGTGAATGATGGTTCAAGATGATCAAACAAAAAAATGAAAAGATCAAAGCAATTATCTCAGATATTGGGAATGTGATTGTTCCTGTTAATCTTAGCTTATGGGTGTCTTTATTTGAAGAAATTGGGGTGTATTTGCCAGGTCATCCGATGGAAGATAAAGCTTTATTAGCCCTAGTCGAGCTTTATTGCACAGGGGGCATTGATACACGAGAATTTAAAGCGCAAGTGGCTAAACAAGCAGGTTTAAGGGATATTCCTTTTGAACATTTCTGTCCCGCTTGGAATAAAGTGATTTTATCTATCCGGCAACCCGTGATTGATGGCCTAAAAGCGTTGCAAAGTCAAGGATATCGCTTGTATGCTTTAAGCGATATTAATGAATTACATATTGCTTATATAGAAGAACTGTATAATCCAGGACAGTCAATGGCGACTTTTTCGCAACTTTTTGATGCTTGCTATTATTCACATCTAACGGGTTACACCAAAGGATCGGATGAAGCTTGGTTAAAAATTTTAAATGATCATGACTTAAAACCCTCAGAATGTTTTTTTATTGACGACTATCCCAGTAATATTGAACGAGCGACTCGTTTAGGGTTTCCGGTATTTCACTTTCAACCAGATAGTACGATAGAAGACGTCACGCGAGCACTGGAAACACTTTAAGTGAAGGCAAATTTCAATATGAAAAAAGATAAAAGCTTCCTAGATATTTTTATTTTATCCTGCTTATGGGGACCCTCTTATTTTTTAATCAAAACAGCGGTGGTCGAATTGCCGCCCTTTACGCTAACGATGCTGCGCATGGGAATTGCGACGACTTTGCTCTATGGGGTGTTGAAACTAAAGCGGATTCGGTTACCAAATAATAAACGCTTATGGATGCATTGTTTTGTGGTGGGACTATTTGTCAATACATTGCCTTCTTTGTTCTTTAATTTTTCGTTATTAACTATTTCAACGAGTCTGTCGGCGTTAATTAATGGCACAACGCCGATCATGACTTTGCTCCTGGCGAATGCTTTTCTGACAGACGAGCGGCTTAATGTGACGCGTGGCGTGGGTATTTTTTTAGGCTTTATTGGATTTTTAATTTTATTTTTACCGCCCTTGTTTGTGAAGCATATTGATTTAGATCTACAGGGGATGTTGTTTAGTTTCTTGGGGGCGGTAAGTTATGCTATTGCTAACGTATATGCCAGAAAATATGTCAAACATTCTCCTCCTTATGTTGCGCCAGTCATGCAATTGTCCTCCACGTTGATCTACATAGTGCCTTTGGCGTTCTTCATTGAGGCACCAATACAAAGGATGGAAAATGCTTCACTCACTGCCTGGGGCGCGCTCTTAAGTTTAGCGTTTTTTGGGACAACGTTAGCCTTTGTGATGTTTTATCGGATTATCCAGCGGCAAGGGGCAACAGCGTTAGCCATGGTGACTTATCTATTACCCATTATTGGCACTTTAATTGGGGTGGTCTTTTTAGGGGAAAAAATTGGACTACAATTTTGTTTAGCAGCTGTGTTAATTTTACTGGGGATTATGGTCGTTAATTACAAGCCAAAAAAACCTTCTCCCGTTGTGGGAGAAGGTGGCGCGTAGCGCCGGATGAGGGGTTTATTGATGCGTTTTATAATAACTTTGTGTTTATTAGGATGGGGAACAGGGTTTGGTACTGCACTGGCTAATACTGATAGCAGTGCGCTAGAAAACTTATTAGCGCCTATTTCATCCCTACAAGGCACTTTTCAGCAAACGATTAAAAATGAGCAAGGCGTAGAATTACAGCGTTTAAGCGGAACAGTTTCTTTAAAAAAACCGGGACAATTTCGTTGGGAAGTGTTAGGAGAAGAACCTCGACTGGTGGTGTCAGATGGCAAAAAAATCTGGGATTACGATGAAGATTTAGATCAGGTGACTATTCAACGCCTTAACCGCAGCCAATCGAAAACGCCCATTTTCTTTTTAACGGGAACCGCAGGCTCTTTGCATAAAGATTTTAAAGTCCAACAATTGCCTTTGGTTAAAGGACAGTGCTTGCAAAAAAGTGATGCGTGTTTTGAATTGACGCCGAAGGGTGAAGAAGGTTCTTTTTTGTGGATTAAAATTGGCTTTAAAGATAAACGCTTAAAAGAAATGGAATTTTTAGATCAACTTGGGCAACGATCACAATTTATTTTTAAAAATGTTGATTTAAATCCGACTTTTTCTAAAGAACAATTTCATTTTGTTCCCCCCCCAGGTATTGATGTTTTACAAGGTGATTAAAATTTTATGTTAGATATAAAATGGTTACGAGAAAATATGGAAGCGGCAGCTGTTGCATTGGCAACACGTGGGTATCACTTAGATATTGAGGCGCTAAAAAAGCTAGATGCCGAGCGTAAAATGTGGCAAGTCAAGACAGAAACGCTACAAAATGAGCGTAATCAAAAGTCAAAAATGATCGGCCAGGCCAAAGCAAAAGGTTTAGAGGCGATGGATCTGCTAGCAGAAATGGCAACGATGGGTGATGCGCTTAAAGAGGCAGAAGTCGCGTTGCAAGCAGCACAAGCAGCATTACAAGCTGTTTATGATCTTATGCCGAATATTCCGCATGCAACAACCCCTATTGGAAAAAGTGAAGCAGATAATGTCGAAGTGCGTCGGTTTGGAACACCCAGAACCTTTGCTTTTGAAGCAAAAGATCATGTGGCTTTAGCCAAAGAAAAAATTGATTTTGAAACAGCTGCCAAATTAACCGGAGCAAGGTTTGCTGTGCTGCGGGGAAAAATTGCGCGTTTACACCGCGCGCTTGGGCAATTTATGTTGGATTTACATACAACACAGCATGGCTACCAAGAAGTCTACGTGCCTTACATTGTAGCGGGGCATTGTTTGTATGGAACAGGACAATTGCCAAAATTTGCCGAAGATCAATTTGCCATTCGTGACGAAGATTGGTGGCTTATTCCCACAGCAGAAGTGGCTGTCACCAATTTAGTGCGAGAGAATATTTTAAATGTCAGTGAATTGCCGTTGCAATATGTTTGTCACAGCCCTTGCTTTAGAAAAGAAGCGGGTTCTTATGGTAAAGATATGCGAGGGATGTTACGTCAACATCAATTTGATAAAGTAGAACTCGTTCAAATTGTGTTGCCAGAGCACTCTGATGAAGCTTTAGAAATCATGGTGATGCATGCTGAAAAAGTATTGCAGCTATTAGAATTGCCTTATCGAGTGATGGCACTTTGTACGGCTGATATTGGTAATAGTGTAATTAAAACCTACGATTTAGAAGTGTGGTTACCGGGACAGAGTCGTTATCGAGAAATTTCCTCTTGTAGTAATGCAGCCAGTTTTCAAGCAAGAAGAATGCAGGCTAGATATCGACATCCTGAAACTCAAAAACCAGAGTTTGTGCATACACTGAATGGTTCGGGTCTGGCAGTGGGTAGAACGCTAATTGCTGTGATGGAAAATTACCAGGATGAAGCAGGCTGTATTCATATTCCTAAGGCTTTACTGCCATATATGGGCGGGCTAACGGTAATTGAGCCTGAGTGCTAGAGCTACCAATTTGTGTGGGGCCCTTACTAAAGAGTAGAGGGCCTGGGGTAGAGAAGGGCACAAAGAGCGATGTGGGCAGCCCGAATGCAGATATAGCTGCTAGAGCAGCTGCTTTCTTGTGTGATGCTGTTGGATCGGTCGTTGGTGTGTAAAAAGTACCAGATTGATCGGTTACTTTAGTAATAACCCCTTCATTTGTATAGATATCGCCCGCAGCAACCACACTTTTCGCTTGACCAGAAGTTGGAAAATGGTTGCCTTGACTGATCCTTAATTCAAATCGATCGTGGGTTGTTAGAGAAGGTGGATTTTGGATGAAGTGATAGGGTCTTTTTGGTGTGGGGTTTCTTAAGATCACAAAAGAAAAGATCTGGGGGCCTTTGATCACTTCCCCCCTTTGATCAGTGATAACACACTCTTTTCCCTGATTTTTTAGATGAAAAAACTTTAAGTGTTGTTGTTGCAGGCGAGAGAGAGTGGGTTCTAAAACCAGCGGAATTTCATACTTGATGCCATGGGCTAACTTACGCAATACAACTGTTTTCATCTGTTTCTAAAGCCTTCTATTCGGTGTAGCTGCTTTTGGAAATAAAGAAAGTTAGTATTACAGATTTATTTTCGTAGGTCAAGCCCCGTTTAGTTGTTGCGACGACCTGCCAACAGCGAGAATAATTGGAGCAAGCTGATAAACAAGTTATAGATAGAAACATACAGCGAAATCGTGGCCATAATGTAGTTTTTTTCGCCACCTTGGATAATTTGACTGGTTTCAAAGAGGATCATGCCGGAAGAGATCAGGACAAAAGCGGCCGAAACACTCAACCACAAAATTGGAATGTGAAAGAAAATCCCAGCCAAGCTGCCGATAAAAGCAACGGTGGAGGCGACAAACAAAAAGCCTGCGAGGTAGCTAAAATCTTTACGAGTTGTAAAAGCATAAGCCGATAAGCTTAAGAAGATAACGCCTGTTAAACCCAAAGCGCTCATCACGATTTGCGATCCGTTGCTAAAGCCTTGAATGGTCATATTCAAAATAGGGCCTAGGGTGTAACCCATAAAGCCTGTAAAAGCAAAAATAGACGCGATACCCCAAGCGCTATTACGAAGAGATTGCGTTAAGAATAATAAGCCCATATAAATAGGTAATACTAAAAGCCCCATGGGTCTTGCCTGATTCACCATAGCCCACCAAGCCGTGAATGCACTAAAAATAAGCGTCAGTGACAGTAAAAGATAGGTATTGCGGATAACCGAGTTTGTTTCTACGATAGAGGTACTACGCGAACGGACCACTGTCGCTGTATTAGTATTACGTTGCATCTTTTTCTCTCCTGAATAATCTATCTGAGACTGGATCTTATCATAAGCTTAACATAAGCCTATTATTTTCGCCTACGCAAACAAAAATACTGTTCTTATACAGTATTATATCCAGGGTATTTATAGGATAATTAACCTACTATAAGCAGATTAGCAAACTTAATGATGTGCTCGTATTTTGCTGAGATCTTCCCTTATAATAGGCAGCTTGGAGAGATGGCTGAGCGGTTGAAAGCGGCGGTCTTGAAAACCGTTGAGGGGCAACCCCCCTCCCAGGGTTCGAATCCCTGTCTCTCCGCCACAAGGTTTCAGTGATGCCGCATTCGGATGATTTGGAGGATAGCCAGTGATCACCGTATTACTTGTTGATGATCACGATTTAGTTCGGACAGGAATTAAGCGTTTGCTTTCTGATGTACCGGAAATAGAAGTGATTGGCGAGGCGAGCAATGGAGAAGATGCCGTCAAGCTTGCGAAAGAAAAAAAACCTAATGTCGTTTTGATGGACGTCAAAATGCCGGGCATTGGGGGGTTAGAAGCCACTCGTAAAATGCTTCGTCACGATCCGAATCTTAAGGTTATTGCACTCTCAGTTCATGCTGCTGAACCTTTTCCCTCTAAATTATTGCAGGCAGGTGCCAGTGGTTATTTAACCAAAGGCGCTTTATTAGAACAAATGGTGACCGCTATCCGTACAGTGCATGCAGGAAAACGGTATTTAGGCCCAGAAATTGCGCAACAACTGGCTTTAAGAACTCTATCTGATTCTGACAAATCACCGTTTGAGTTGCTCTCTGAAAGAGAACTTCAGGTGATGATGATGATCACTGCTGGGCAAAATGTTCAGCAAATTGCAGAGAAATTACACGTTAGCCCCAAAACCATCAATAGTTATCGATACCGTATTTATGAAAAATTAGAAATAGAAAGTGATGTTGAATTGACGTTGCTTGCGATGAGATATGGCATGTTAGACACGGAAAACACACCTGAGTAAGTTTGACACATTTTTAGCCCGCCTGACGACTCGACCGGGTGTTTATTCCATGATGGATGAAGCCGGAAAAGTCTTGTATGTGGGCAAAGCAAAAAATTTAAAAAAACGAGTCACCAGTTATTTTAAACGGCAGTTAGATGCTAAAACACTGCAATTAGTTCGGCATATCCATTCGATCGAAGTCACGGTGACTCGCAATGAACGAGAAGCTTTATTATTAGAAAATAATCTCATTAAAGCCGAAAAACCGCGTTATAATATCTTATTCCGAGACGATAAATCCTACCCTTATCTAAAATTATCCAGTGGTCCTTTTCCGTTGCTTTCTTTTCATCGAGGAATGAAGCGAGGGACTGATAAATTATATGGGCCTTATCCCAGTGCGCGCTCAGCCCGAGAAGCTTTAAATTTACTCCAAACTATTTTTAGGTTGCGGGTGTGTGAGGATGGCTATTTTAAGAGCCGATCGCGTCCTTGTTTGCAATATCAGATTAAGCGTTGTTCAGCACCTTGTGTTGGTTTGGTTGACGAGCAAGAATACCAAAAAGATGTATTGCATGCGCGATTATTTTTAGAAGGTAAAAATCAAGAGGTTATAGAGTCGCTCATTCACAAAATGGAAGTATTTAGCGAAAACCACGCCTTTGAAAAAGCAGCAGAGATGCGAGATAAAATTGCTTTATTGCGTGGGATCCAAGAGCGGCAAATTATTTTAAGTGGTCAAGATAATATCGATGTATTAGGCATCTCGGTACAGGGGGATGCTGCTTGTATTCATCAATTAATGATTCGATCGGGGCGAATGGTTGGCAGTCGACAATATTTTCCAAACAAAACAGCTTTAATATCAGCAGATGACGAGCGCGAAGCAGCGATATTGCAAGCCTTTATTTTGCAGCATTATGGCGCATCGGCAGAATTAGGGCCATTATCTTTCCCAAAGATTCTTTTATTACCTTTTTCTCTTCCAGATGCACAATCAATTGAGGCATTGTTTCAGGAAGAAAAGGGTATTGCGATCCAAATTATCAAAGCGGCACGCGGCAATCGCCTGCGCTGGGTGAGTATGGCTAATGCCAGTGCGAAGCAGGCAGTATTAAGTCGCACCAAAAAAGAGACGTTTTTAACAGAGCATTTTGTGGCTTTACAGGCCGCATTGGGTTTAACAAAAATACCCAATAAAATAGAATGCTTTGATGTGAGTCATTCCCTTGGGGAAGCAACCGTAGTCGCCTGTGTGGTATTTGATGAAAAAGGCCCTTTAAAATCGCAATATCGGCGCTTTAATATGCGAACAGATACTAATGGTAACGATTTAGCAGCACTCACTGAAGGTTTAACACGGCATTATACGCGTTTAAAAGCCGAGTCTGATTTAATACCTGATATTTTAATTATCGATGGGGGCAGGGCGCAGCTTGCAGTGGCTGATAAGATCTTAGCAAGGCTTGAGCTAAAGTCGATTAAATTATTGTCAGTGGCGAAGGGAGAGGGCAGGAAAGTTGGCTTAGAATCTATTTATCTTTCACAGGGAGGAGTTGCAGAAAAGATTCTCTTAGATCAACTCGCCTTTCAGCTAGTTTTGCAATGCCGAGATGAGGCGCATCGATTTGCCATTACAGCACATCGAGCCAAGCGCGCGAAGCGCCGCGTGACCTCAACGTTAGAAGAAATTTCAGGGATTGGTAATAAACGCCGGCAAAATTTGTTACACTACTTCGGAGGTTTGCAAGAAGTGTTGCAAGCCAGTGTCGAAGAGTTGGCAAAAGTGCCTGGAATTAACCTAGGGTTAGCGGCACGACTTTACCAGGCCTTACATGGAAGTTGAAAAATTATCGTTTAAAAAGCAGAGAGTGTGGACATGAAGTTTAATATTCCTAATTTAGTGACATTATTGAGAATATTGGTTATTCCTATATTTGTGTTAGTTTTTTACCTTCCTTTTAAGCATCATCATCTGGTTTCGGCTATTATTTTTGCAGCAGCTGCTTTCACGGATTTTTTAGATGGATATTTAGCAAGAAAACTAAAGCAAGTTTCTCCCTTAGGAGAGTTTTTAGATCCCGTGGCAGATAAATTAATTGTGGCCGTTTCGTTGGTGTTACTCGTTCAGTCTTATCCTTCTCCTTGGCTTGCCATTCCAGCAGTCATTATTGTGAGTCGAGAAATTGTGATTTCTGCTTTACGGGAGTGGATGTCCGAACTGGGAAAACGGCAGCGCGTTGCGGTGAAAGGTTTGGCAAAATTTAAAACAGCCGCGCAAATGTTGGCAATCTGGTTACTATTAGCAGCAGATCCTGGCGCGTTTAGTTGGATTACTTGGTCAGGGTATGTCTTAATTTATATAGCAGCTATTCTCACCCTATGGACCATGATACTTTATCTCCGGATTGCTGCAGAAGAATTAAGAAAAGAAGATACATTTTGACAATTGCAGTGCATGAGAGATTCCGGTAGAATCCACCTTTGCGCGGGAATAGCTCAGTGGTAGAGCACAACCTTGCCAAGGTTGGGGTCGCGAGTTCGAATCTCGTTTCCCGCTCCATGTTTTAGGAGTCATTCCGGCTGGGTGGCAGAGTGGTTATGTAGCGGCCTGCAAAGCCGCGTACGGCGGTTCGATTCCGCCCTCAGCCTCCAATCGAAAAAATTGCCCGGGTGGCGAAATTGGTAGACGCAAGGGACTTAAAATCCCTCGGACTAAACATCCGTGCCGGTTCGAGTCCGGCCCCGGGCACCATTTATAGATCCCAGAACTTTTCAAAATGTCCAAAAATTCCCAATGGTCCTATAACCAACTTGGCAGCATTTGTTGTTTACACTTGTTATTGATAGCCGAGTGATTTAGAGTTTAACTAAATAACACCAAAAGTTTAAACAATGCATCAAAACAAGCCTCAGATATTTGTTATCGCTGGACCCAACGGGTCTGGAAAGACGACGTCTGCGAAAACACTGCTTCCAGACGTTTTAGAATGCGAGGAATATGTGAATGCGGATGCTGTGGCAGCAGCATTATCGCCATTTTATCCAGATAGAGTTGCTATTCAGGCTGGCAGGTTAATGCTGGGAAGAATCCAATACCTGGCAGATCGTGGTAAAAGTTTTGCTTTCGAAACGACATTAGCATCGAGATCTTTTATTCTTTTTTTAAAAGAATGCATTAGTAAAGGTTATGAAATTAATATCTTATTTTTATGGCTGCAGTCTTCGGAGGTTGCAATTAAAAGAGTAAAAGATCGTGTAGAGCAGGGTGGGCATGATATTCCGCAGAATGTCATTATTAGGCGGTACCATCGTAGTATCTATAATTTTTTAACAGAATATTCATCAATTGCGAACAATTGGTTTTTGTATGATAACACAGGAAAATATTCTGAATTAATTTCTGAAAAAATTGGTAGTGGTCGCATAAATATTGTAGATGATAAATTATGGAAAATGGTAAACAAGGGGTCATGAAATGAAATCACCGATCGAAAAAAAATTCGATTTAGCAGCAAGAATAGATTACGGAGTTAAAAAAGGTGCTGCAAATGCACGTTTGGAGCATAAAAAAGCAGGCCGGCCTATTTTTGTGATCGAAAATGGAGAACTTATAGAGATACCA